>ERZ824600.160-NODE-160-length-99185-cov-30.403783_pt1 | contig 99185 bp, 98 predicted proteins | sample MGYA00519933_ERZ824600 | MGnify/ENA primary metagenome ERZ824600 (study PRJEB31778, sample SAMEA3449178) | human gut metagenome | biome: human gut; feature: human-associated habitat; material: faeces | place: United Kingdom | collected 2010/2012 ...
AAATATAATCTTTTCTCTTAGGATCGCTTGGTTCATAAACTCTATTTCCTCTTTTCACAAGTTGTTCAAACTTTGGTTCCCCATTTTGCATATCAAATGTTACAACATATTTTTGATTATTTAAAACCAAAACAATCACGATAACAATTAATATTGCAACTATTGCTCCTATTACGTAAGCAATTTTCTTTTTCATTCTTTTTTCTCCCTTCTTATATTTATTATTATACCATTATTATGTATATATAATCTACATTAAGTAATTGTTAATTTACATATTTACATAAAAAAGATCAAAGTTTCTCTTTAAACTTGTCAATAAAAAGTAGACACTAAAAAAGATTTATTTAAACCATAATTGAGTTCTATACTCAATTGGGGTTTTATAATTTAAAGCAAAACTAGGTCTTAAATAGTTATGGTCGTATATGACTGCATTGATAAATTCTTCAATAGTTTCATAATCATTTAGATTAAAGTCTATAAACATTTCTTTTTTTAACCAACCATTTTTAGATTCAATTATTGGATTGTCTGTTGGAGTTGCTATTCTCGACATTGACCTTTTCCAGTAAAAAAACTGTGATCTAGATATACCATATTCCTTAGCTGCTTTAGTTCCACCAATTCCTTTTTGTTTACATTCTAACAATATTTTTTCTTTTTCTTCAGCATTCCAATATTTATTTGTTCCACCTTTTTTTCTACCACTTGGCATTATTATCATCTCCTTTTATTTATTATAACAAAAAAAATGTAGGCACTTTTTATGTGTCTACATTTATATTACAACTTCAAAGGAAAACTTTGATCTTTTATAATACTTAAATTTATTCAGATACACACCATAAAGAATTAATTTTATCATCAGTTAAATCTGAATTATTATTAATTATTTTATTAATGGATGCATCTTTACCACCATAATATAGATTACCAATACAACCAAACATATTTGTCATGTTAGCTTCTGTCAATTTTGGAAATTTTAAATTACTAACATTTAGACTATCAAAAATAACAGCAGCAAACATATTTGAAGTTTTAGTTACATTTGATGTATTCCATTTAGATAAATCAATATTTCCAGAATTTAATCCATAAAACATATATGACATATCAGTAACTTTTGATACATTTAAATCACTTAAACCATTAATAGTACGTACATAATCTTTATTATGACTCCATTTGCCATTAAAATAGAATCTAGAAATTTTAGCAGCTGATACTTTATCAAATTCTTGAAAGTCTTCTTCACTTGTACTCGTATCTACTAATCTTTCTTCTAATCTAAACATACCTGACATATTAGTTACATTAGATGTATTAAGATTTTTTAAATTAATAGTCATAGCTGATGAAACAAACATATTTGCCATATTGGTTACATTCTTAGAGTTAACATTATTATTAAATGTTATAGAATCAGCATAAATATTTGCAAATAAATAACTTGAATTACTTGGTAAATTAATTATTGTTCTCGTATCTTCTGCTGCTATTAATAAATCATAATTAGTTCCACTTTTTACAATATAAGCTTTGACACTGCCATCTTTATCAACTGATAAATCAGCTTCTTTAGCTACATTTTTAGTAGGTTTTGTTGCTCCTACTATTATTTTATTGATTGGATATTTAATAGAACCTTTCCATACACCATTACTACTATCAAAATCAAGACCAATAAGTTTTTCATTGTCTTCAGCTGTTCTTGACTTTATATAAGCATTTTCAAGTAACCATTTAGCTTTTAAAGTCATATTATCCTTTACTTCACCACTAAAGTCATAGGCTTTATCTTCTAAATACCAACCTAAGAATTTATAACCACTTTTTGTTGGATCTTCTGGCTTAGCTATCTTTCCACCTTTTACAGTTCCACTTGCTACTTTAGATCCCCCATTACTATCAAAATATACGGAATAAACATCTTCATATGTTGCTAATAATGTTATATCTTCAGTTATTGGTGTTTCAAAATTAAAAGCAACACCATTTAATGTCCACATCTTAAATGTATGACCTGTTTTCTTTGGATCAATTGGTCTTGTTACTTTAGAGCCTTTCTTTACAGAAACTGGTTCAATTGTATTTCCTCCGACTGTTTCAAAACTTACTTTGACATAATCGTCTTTCTCCCATTTGGCTACTAAAGTCATATTATTTTTTACTACTTTAGTAAAATCATAAAGTTCGTTTCCCCTATACCAACCAAGAAAAATATAACCTTCATTCTTAGGATCACTTGGTTCATAAACCCTATTTCCTTTTTTTACAAGTTGTTCAAACTTTGGTTCTCCATTTTGCATATCAAATGTTACAACATATTTTTGATTATTTAAAACCCAAACTATTACAATAACAATTAATATGGCAACTACTGCTCCTACTATGTAAGCAATCTTCTTTTTCATTTTTTTCTCCCTTCTTATATTTATTATTATAACATTATATATATATATAATAATAATAATAATTTAATGTTAATTAATTGTTAATTAATATATTTATATGTAAGAAAAGATCAAAGTTTCCTTTGATCTTTAATCTTATTGCATACTGAAGCAACCTGCATATTTTGGATAATTTTTAGTAATGAAATTCTTCATATTTTCATTTGTTTGAATATAAAGTTTATCATAATTTTGTAAATCTGCAAATGCATTATCTTTAGTTTTAACATTAGTCAAATCAAAGTTATCAATGTATAATTTTTCAGTAGTTAATCCCTTAAAGATAGCTTCAGCATTAGTTAATTTTGTTGCTTTAAAATTAGTTAATGTCATTTTTTTAAATTTACCATAAGTAAACATATAAGACATATCGGTTACATTTGATGTATCCCAACTGCTAATATCTAAATTATCTATTTTAGTAGAACCAGAGCAAGTCATTCCACATGAATCAGTATCTGAACCAAACATAAATGACATATTAGTTACTTTTGATGTGTTAAAGCTATTTAAACCTGTAACAGAGTTAATTGTTGCCCCACTAAACATACTAGCCATATCGGTTACATTTGAAGTATTCCAGTTTGATAAATTTAATTGATTAAGTGTAACATCGTAAAACATACCAGACATGTCAGTTACTTTTGATGTATTCCACTTAGACAAATCTAAATTTTTCACTTGATGATTTAGAAAAAACATATTAGACATATTAGTAACATTTGCTGTATTCCAGCTTGATAAATCTGCAGCATTCATTTCTACACCATCATTTATGAAAGTAGCAAACGTATCTGACATATCAATTACTTTTGATGTATTTAATCCCTTTAAATTTACTTTCGCATTGGTATCATAAAACATACTAGCCATAGACGTTACTTTTGATGTATTCCAACTTGATAAATCTAATGTATCACAATAACTACCTAAATAAAACATACCTGTCATATTAGTTACTTTAGATACATTTAAACTATTTAAATTATTAATTGTAATACAGTCACTACCAAACCTTGTAAGTTTTTCGCCAGCCTTACCAGTGTAATAAGTGTAATCTATTTCTCCAGAAGTCATATTGTGAAATCTTTCATCTATAGCAAACACATTTTTCATATTAGTTACATTTGATGTATCAAAATTTTTTAAATTAATAGTCATAGCTGATAAAGAAAACATACCACTCATATTAGTTATTGTTTTAGCATTTACATTACTATTAAATGTAATAGAGTCAGCAAATAAATCAGCAAATAAATTACTTGAATTACTTGGTAAATTAATTATTGTTCTCGTATCTTCTGCTGCTATTAATAAATCATAATTAGTTCCACTTTTTACAATATAAGCTTTGACACTGCCATCTTTATCAACTGATAAATCAGCTTCTTTAGCTACATTTTTAGTAGGTTTTGTTGCTCCTACTATTATTTTATTAATTGGATATGTGAATTTTAAAGTTATCTTCCCTGATGATAGTTCAGTTCTACTAGTAAAATCAAGACCAATAAGTTTTTCATTATCTGCTGCTGTTCTTGATTTTATATAAGCATTTTCAAGCAACCATTTAGCTTTTAAAGTCATATTATCCTTTACTTCAGTACTAAAGTCATAGGCTTTATCATCTAAATACCAACCTAAGAATTTGTAACCTTTTCTTGTTGGATCTTCTGGTTTAGCTATCTTTCCACCTTTTACAGTTCCACTTGCTACTTCAGATCCTCCATTACTATCAAAATATACGGAATAAACATCTACATATGTTGCTAGTAATGTTATATCTTCGGTTATTGGTGTTTCAAAATCAAAAGCTTTACCATTTAATGTCCATTCTTTAAATGTATGACCTGTTTTCTTTGGATCAATTGGTCTTGTTACTTTAGAGCCTTTCTTTACAGAAACTGGTTCAATTGTATTTCCTCCGACTGTTTCAAAACTTACTTTGACATAATCGTCTTTCTCCCATTTGGCTACTAAAGTCATATTATTTTTTACTACTTTAGTAAAATCATAAAGTTCATTTTCCCTATACCAACCAAGAAAAATATAACCTTCATTCTTAGGATCGCTTGGTTCATAAACCCTATTTCCTTTTTTTACAAGTTGTTCAAACTTTGGTTCCCCATTTTGCATATCAAATGTTACAACGTATTTTTGATTATTTAAAATCAAAACTATTACAATAACAATTAATATGGCAACTACTGCTCCTACTATGTAAGCAATTTTCTTTTTCATTCTTTTTTCTCCCTCCTATAATATAATTATAATTAAATTATATTATAGCATTACTTAATTAACATTTCGTTATGCAATAGTTTACAAAAAAATCAAAGTTTTACTTTGACTTTTCACTTATATAACTAAGTACTTCATTAATAGTATTATTAAAATTATCAAAATCAACATTAAACCACTTAACTGGTACTTGATGATTAAACCACGTATATTGTCTTTTAGCATAATTTCTAGTTTTTTGTTTGATTAAATCTAAAGATTTTTCTAAGGTTTCAGTACCTTCAAAATAAGGAAATAATTCTTTATAACCAATCGGAGTCATAACTGCTTTAGTTCTAATATTTGATTTAAATAAATTTAAAGCTTCATCAAGTAATCCTTCATTTACCATTTGATCAACTCTTTTATTTAAACGCTCATATAAAACTTCACGATCACATGTTAAACCAATAAATAAAGTATCATAAAGTAATTTATCAGTTTTTTCTTTACCTTTTATTGCATTATTATTTAAATAATAACTAATAAATCTTTCTAATCTTTGACGATTATTTTGATGAATATTCATAGAGGGATCAATTTCTAAAGCCTTATCATATAACTCCTTAGTTGTATAATTACTAAAATCATAGTTGTTAGTTTCTTCCTTAAAATCATAATCATAAAGTAAAGCTTTGATATAAAGACCTGTTCCCCCAACAATTATTGGTGTTTTACCTTCTCGTTTTAGTTTCTCTAAAACAAGGCGAGCATCTTTTTGATAATCAAAAACCGTATAATTTTCACTTATATCTTTTATATCAAATAAATGATGAGGAATATTTTCTTTTTCATTCTCAGTTACCTTAGCAGTTGCAATATTAAGTCCGCGATAGACTTGAGTAGAGTCGGCATTGATAACCTCGCCTTTTAATCTTTTAGCAAGTTCAACACTCATTTTAGTTTTACCAACACCAGTTGGTCCTAGTATTACAATAATCATTTAATTAACATAGCATCCCCGAAAGAGAAAAAGCGATAACGTTCTTTGACAGCTATATTATAAGCATTTAATATATTTTCTCTTCCAGCTAAAGCACTTACAAGCATAACTAAAGTGGACTTTGGTAAATGAAAATTCGTAATTAAATAATCAATTGCTTTAAATTTATAACCAGGATAAATAAAAATATTAGTCCATCCTGAACATTCTTTAAATTCACCATATAAATTAACAACAGTTTCTAAAGTACGTGTTGATGTTGTTCCAACACTCACGATCATATTGCCATTCTTTTTAGCTTCATTTAAAGTATCAGCTGTTTCTTTACTCATAATGTAATATTCACTATGCATTTGATGATCTAAAACATTTTCACTTGTAACTGGTCTAAAAGTTCCTAAGCCTACATGAAGAGTTATATATTCAATTTTAATTCCCTTTTTAGCAATTTTATCCAAAAGTTCTGGTGTAAAATGCAATCCTGCAGTTGGAGCAGCAGCACTACCAACTTCTTTAGCATAAACTGTTTGATAACGATCCTTATCCTTTAATTTTTCATGAATATAAGGTGGTAATGGCATTTCACCTAACTTATCTAAAATTTCATATAAAATTCCTTGATAACTAAGTTTAAAAGTGCGAATTCCTTCTTCTTTTACTTGAGTACAAGTTGCTTTTAAAAGACCTCCAAAATCAATTGTATCACCTACACTGATTCTTTTAGCAGGTTTTGCTAAACATTCCCAAGAATCACTTTCAAGTTCTTTTAACATCAAAATTTCAATATGAGAACCCGTTGATTCTTTTATACCATGTAATCTAGCTGGTAATACTTTAGTATCATTTAATACTAAAACATCCCCTTCTTCAAGATAGTCTATAATATCATAAAAATGTTTATGTTCAATCTCACCTGTTGTTTTATCTAAAACCATTAAACGTGATTCATCACGATTTTTTAATGGTGTCTGCGCAATTAACTCTTCAGGTAAGTAATAATTAAAATCTTCTGTTTTCATTTTTAACTCCTTACATTAAATTTAGTTGTTCGCATCAACTCTTTAGAAAGAGCTTTATCCGGAACATTCATTTCTTCTACACGGTATCCTAGTAATTCATAATCAGTTACTAAACTTTTAACCCCTCTAGAAGCAATCGCTGGGGCATAATTTAAAGTCTTATAACCAAAGAAATTCCTTATTCGAATAAAACCTAAAAAATTAATTAAAAAATCCGTATAACAAGAAAAATCATAATAAGGTAAGATCTTACCTAATAACTGATTATTTGTAGCTAAATAATTCAAAATCGTTTTAGCTATCTCTTCATGAGAACAATCTTTATAAGTAACTAAAATACCATTTCTTGTTATAAAACCATCTTCAGTAGAAAAAAGATATTTTAAATTTTTTAGTTCAAATAAACTAGCTGAATTAATACTAGTAACTAAAGGATGATAACCATTTAAAAGCATATTATAATCAAGTTCTTCATCCTTAGCCAAAACATAAACACCCAAGCCATCTCCTAAAGTTTTAATAAAAAAATTGCAAGAATCAACAGTTCCGATTTGAATCATATTTAAATTTCTTATTAAATATTCATAACTAGGATCCATTCCAATTGCATTAGCTTTTAAAGCAATTTTTTGACTTTTCAAATAAGTCTTAGCAAATAAAAGCATATTTTTTAATTCCACATCATAATGATTATCTGGCGTTAAAAAGCCTGTATTCATTTAAAATAAACCCTCCTGATGCTTAATTCCAAGATGTGCATAACTCTTTTCTGTTACCATTCTTCCCCTTGGTGTACGTTTCAAAAAACCATTTTGAAGTAAATAAGGTTCATATACATCTTCAACTGTCGATTGTTCTTCACCAATTGCTGAAGATATAGCTTCAATACCAACCGGACCACCATTAAATTTTTCAATAATAGCCTTAAGTAAATTATAGTCGGTTGCATCCAACCCCATTTTATCAACTTTAAGCTTATCTAACGCCATTGTTGCTACTTCTAAATCAATACAACCATTGCCTAATACTAAAGCAAAATCACGAATGCGCTTAAATAAACGATTGGCAATACGTGGTGTCCCTCGACTTCTTTTAGCAAGTTCTAAAGCCGCACCATCTTCAATCGGGCTTTCTAAAACTCTACTTGTTCTTTTAACGATATCCGTAAGTTCTTCAATTGTATAATAATTTAACTTAAAAATAATACCAAAGCGATCACGAAGCGGACCAGTCAAATCACCAGCTCGTGTTGTTGCCCCTACTAAAGTAAAAGGTGGCAAATCAATTTTAATTGAACGGCTATTCGCATCACTTCCAATAACAATATCTAAAGTAAAATCTTCCATAGCCGAATAAAGAATTTCTTCAATAAACTTAGGAATACGATGAATTTCATCAATAAATAAAACATCTCCCGGTTCTAAAGTTGACAAAACAGCAGCCAAATCACCAGACTTTTCAATAGCAGGACCACTTGTTGTTTTAATATTAGAACCCATTTCATTGGCAATAATATATGCCAAAGTTGTTTTACCTAAACCTGGAGGACCATATAATAATACATGATCTAATGATTCATCACGCATTTTAGCAGCTTTTATATAAACATCTAGTATTTCTTTAACTTCACTTTGACCTACATATTCAGCTAAACTAGTAGGTCTAATTGTCGCTTCAAAACTATCTTCTTTTTGAGGCAAAGCGTCAATTAATCTATCATCCATATATTTCCTCCTATCTTAATAATAATTTCAAGGCTTCTTTTATTTGATCTTCTAAAGTTTCACTCTTTAATTTCGGTGTAACTTTATTAATCTCTGCAGTTTTATAACCTAAAGCTTTTAAGGCATCAACTAATTCCTCATTAACAGTTGGACCCAAAAGACTATCTTTAGATACCAATTTACCTTTTAAATCCAAAATAATTTGACGAGCAACTTTGTCTCCAATCTTAGGGAACTTCTTCAAATAAAGAATGTTTTCACGCTCGATCGCATCGATTATTCCCTCAACACCACCAGTCGCAAACATCGGTAAAGCCATTTTACAACCTAAGCCTTTTACTTCAATTAATTTTAAAAATAATTCTCTTTCTTCTTTTAATTTAAAACCATACAAAGACATTTCATCTTCACGTACTAAATTATAAACATAAACAGTATAATCTTCATTAACATTAAAACTAAAAGGATTAGCAACATTAATTAAATAACCAATACCATTAACTTCAAGAACAATATAAGAAGGTCCAAGTTCTGTCACTTTACCTTTTAAATATGCATACATATAATCACTCCTAATAACTTGCTGGATTTTGCATTAACTTTAATATTTCGTCAAAATTATCATCTTTTGCAACAATATTTTTATGTAACTTTTGACATTTTAAACAACGATAAACAATTTTATATGAATCTTTAAACTTTTCTAAAGCAATTGGTTCTAATAATCCATGACAATCACAAGCGCGATCACCAGGAAAAATATCTACATGTTTAGAATAAAGGCAATGATTACAATGATCTCTTGCCGAATACTCTAAAGGTTTAACTTCTCTATTACAATTTTCACATATAAATTTTTCATCTATCATTTTAAATCTTTTTGAATCCACGCTTTTCACCAAATAAATAATAACATTATTTTCATTTTTTTTCAACAAAAAACAGGCATAGCCTGTTATCCTATAAATTTTAAATAAAAAGTAAATCAATTAAAAGCATTATAATGAATTTTTTATACCCTATTATATTTTTTATATTATAATTCACTATCTAATTTATTAGAAATTATCTGAGCATTATTAAATAAGTATCTACAAATATTAGTTCTCAAACAACCAAATTTTAATAAGTCAATTTTTGAATGATCACAAATATATTGTTTATATCCAAAAGTACTATTTAAAATTTGAATTAAATAAATATAAGACATATACTTTAAATCATATTTATTCAATTTAACAAATTTATTAAATGTCTTAACATATTTAGTAAAATTATCTAAATTAAATTTACCATTTTTTGCTTCAGAATCAATATAACTATAACTTCTTATTAATTCCCATACTATTGGCATTTGACATGCACTAACAAAATCTATAACAGCAGCAACTTTACCATTCTTATAGATAAATTGCAATAAATTGTAATCACCATGGGTATTCTTAATTGTCATATTATTCATTTCAGAAAAATCTAAAGTATCCTTTATTACATTAATCATTTTTAATTTTTCTTCTATATCATTTTTTATCTTTGCATCAGTTTCATTTGTATCATCTAGCATTGAAATTAATTCTTTATGTTTTTTAATACTTGTTTCAAAACTTTCTTGTGAATACCATGTCGATATATCAGAAGATGGTAACTTCATTGGTAAATCTTCTAATGCCAATACAATTTTGCCATAGATTTCTGCACATTCCATCGTTTGCTCATAAGTTCCATTATTATTATTTAAAGTTTCTCCAGCAATAAACTCTTGAATAATCATTATTTTCCCTTTATATACACAACTATATTCTTCATTCAATGTTTTAACATACGTTGGAACTTGTATTCCTTTTTTCTTTAAATGATTTATTACTACTATTTCTTTTTTTATTTCTTTTTGAGTATACTTTGATTGAAATTCTTTTAAGATATATTTGTCATTATTAAGAGAATAAATATTAGCACTACCTTTATCTATTTTTTTTACATTTGTAATTTTAATTCCATAAATTTCTTTAACAAAATTAATTATTTCTTCTAAATTTTCAAATACTGTTTTCTCTATCACTATAACTCTCCACTTTTTTATTATATCATTAGTTCAAATATACATTATTATTTAAATATGTTTTTTATAAATTTAAAAAATGTACAATTTCCTTAATTAAATTGTACATTTTCTCTGTTATCCTATAAATTTTATTAAATAAGGTCCAAGTATTATTAGTAGAATAAGTGGAAGAATAAATAAAACTGATATAATACTTATTTTATTAGGTATTTTATTAATTTGACCTTTAATTTCTAATATTTCTTTATCCCTCAAAAATTCAATTTGATTATACATAGTATCTAAAATACTATTACCAAAAACATCAGTCTGAGTTATGTTTAAAATAATATTATTAATTGTTTCAGAAGGAATTCTTTCTTTCATATTTTCTAAAGCTTCCATTAAAGATCTTCCAAGTTTTACTTCAACTAAAGCTTTTTTAAATTCATTTGATAATTCTGAATCAACATTAGAAACCGCAATTTCTAAAGAATTTTCCAAATTACGTCCCGATTCTAAAGTAAGAGTTAGAATTTCAAAAAAATCTAAAGCTTCTCGATTTAATTTTTCTCCTCTTTTTTTTATACTTATTTCTAAAAACAAATAATCATATAAGAAATACCAAATAATAGCTGCTAAAGGACCAAAAACATAACCAAGATTAGTACCATATAAAGCTAAGAAAAACATAATAATTGTTGTTACAACTCTTAAATTTTGGAAATTCATAGCATTCATATTTTTACCTGACATCTTTATTTTAGCTTCTAATTTATTGATTAAATTATCACTATAGATTTTACGAATAAAGCTCTTTTTCATACTCTCACCTTCATTATTTTAATTACAAATACTATGTATAGAACATATATTAAAAGCATTATTCCTAAAAGTATAAATCCAAGTGTTGTTGTAAAGAATGGGACAAAATAAGTAGGATCTAATATAGAAATAAAGGCAATAAATAAAACAGGTACACAGAATAATACATAAGAAATAATTTTAGAACTTCCTGTTAAAGATAAAAGTTCAAGTTTTAATTTTTTCTTATTAAATAAAGTTTTTTCAATTGATGTAAATACTTTAATAATATTACCACCAGTTTTATTTAAAATACTAATTGAAGCTGTCAAGTAATTAACTTCTTCTAAAGGAATACGTTCTTTTAAACGTTCAAAAGCAACTTCAATTGATAAACCTAAGTTGATTTCTAAATAAACTTTTTTAAATTCATTAGCAATTGGACCTTTTAATTCAGTTGTTACTAAATAAATAGCTTGAGTTATACTTCTTCCTGATTTAAAAGCATTATTCATAATCATAATTGCTTGTAATAAATCATTTTCTAAAATTGCACAATATTTTTTATAAGAAAACTTATAAACAATATCCGGAATAAAGAAACCAGCTAAAAGTGGTAAACAAATTTCATAAAACCTTAATAAATCATATTGAATAGCTTTAGAAAAGATCGCGATAAAAATAAAAGTAAAAGAAATAATAATTTTATTGGCTACAAAATCGATACCATCTTTATATACGTCGTTAACAACACCAACATATTTGTCATAATTTTTAGCATATTTTTTAACTGTTTTAAAGTTTTCAATTCGACTCTTTACATGTTTAACTACTTTATAATATTTAACTAAAAATTTATCAAATAAAGACTTAGATTTATCATCTAAAGGATCAATACTAAATTTAGCAATTCTTTTTTCTAAATTAATACTTTTCTTCAAATAAAGAATAAATGAAGAAACTGCAACTAAAACACATATAATAACTGTTTGAACCGCGATTAAACTAGAAGTTGCTCCTCTTAAGACATTAATATTAATAACTTTACTAGTTGTATTACCAGCTTCATCACTGACAGTATATATTAACTTTTTTAAACCTACAGTTGTAAAATCAAGTTCCGAAGCATTAGTAGTTATTTTGTGCGTTAAATCACCATCTAAATTATCAGTTGCTTTAACGCCACCCATTATATCTAAATTAGCTCCTTGTTGCATTTCTACTAAAAGAGAATCAACTTCAATAACCGGGGCTTCTTTATCTATCACATAACTACCACTCGTAATTTCATTTTCATTACCTTCAATTAATTCATAAACTTTAATTTGATAAGTTCCCGTTTCACTCAAGGAAATGAAAGCATTTTCCGGACCAATTATACGATTTTCTTTATATAATTTATCATCTTTATATATGACATATCTATAAGAAGTCGTTAAAGAATCCGGCGTAAACGTAAGATTTATATTATCATTTACTGGTTTAACTTGTTCATAGATACTAAAATATTCATTTTGACCAGATTCCATATTATCCTCCTATTCAAAGATATCATTCAAATCATTAATGCCACGCATTTTAAGTCTTTTATAAACTTTTGGAATATAATTATGCTTAATAAATTCTCCTTCAATATCGCCATTTTCCAAAATTCCTGTTTGTTTAAAAGTAAATATTTCTTTTAAAGCAATCATATCATCGGTAAAACCAACAATCTCACTGATATTAGTTACTTTTCTACGACCATCAGCTAAACGTTCAACATGAACAACTAAATTAATAGCATTTTCAATATATTCACGAATAGCTTTAATTGGAATTTCCATTCCCGCCATTAAAATCATCGTTTCTAAACGATTTAAAGCATCTAAAGGAGAATTAGCATGCATAGTTGTCAAACTACCGGTATGACCCGTATTCATCGCTTGAAGCATATCAAATGCCTCTTTACCACGAACTTCGCCGACAATAATACGATCGGGACGCATACGAAGTGAATTTATTACAAGATCACGAATTGTTATTTCACCACTACCTTCATAATTAGTTAAACGCGTTTCTAAAGAAATAACATGACGTTGTTCAAGCTTTAATTCAGCAGCATCTTCAATCGTAATTATACGTTCATTTTCTCCGATAAAAGACGATAAAACATTAAGTAATGTTGTTTTACCACCACCAGTACCACCAGAGATAATAATATTCATTTTTTCTTTAACAGCTGCTTCTAAAAAACGAGCCATTTCACTAGTTAAAGTACCATTACGTAAAAGATCATCAACTGATGCCATATCATCTTTAAACTTACGAATGGTCAAAACTGGGCCTTTAATTGCTAAAGGTGGAATAACAGCATTAAGACGGGAGCCATCATCAAGACGAGCATCAACCATAGGATTAGTTGTATCAATAGTTCTTCCTAAAGGTTGAATCATTCTTTGAATAGTTCTAATAATATGATCTTGGTTAATAAAAGAAACCGAACGATCTAAAATAATATGGCCATCAATTTCAACGTAAATTTCGGAAGGTCCATTAACCATTATTTCAGTGATAGACTTATCTTCAAGTAATTCAGTAATAGGTCCATAACCATTAATTTCATTATCAATTAAGTTATAAATATAACTTCTTTCAATATTAGTTAAATCATAACCAACTAAAGTCTTATCAATTTCATTTTTTACAAATTCATTAGTTGTTTTACCAGTTGCATTATTATCGATTAAATTTTGAATAATTTTATTTCTTAATTCGTCTAATAATTCTTTATTTTTAAAAGTATCATAATCACTTGTAACCACATTAGTTGGTTCATCAATCATAATACCAAATTCACTTGTTAACTTTTTTCTTGCCATTTTTTTCACCCGTACTTAAAATTTCATCAGCAATTTTATCAAATACCCTAATTGCTTCTCTATTTTTATTTCTAATTCCATTATCAAGAGTTAAAATTTTACCAGATAAATTATAACTAGCAATATTTTTAATATAAAATGAACCAGGAATTATATAATTAATATCATTTTTAATAATATTTTGTAAATCATTTTTAGATAATAAAGCCTTTAAATGATCTTTAGAATCATTTAAAATTATTCGGTAATTATCTTTATTCATATCTTTATAAATAGAAATCATTGTTTTTATTCCCTTGATATCAACTAAATCATTAGTTATAACATAAAAAATATAATCAACGAAATCTAAAATAACTAAATTGTTTTTATCCATAATATGTGTCAAATCAATAATAATAACATCATATTTCATACGTGCTTTTGTTAATAAAATATGTAAATACTTTTCTTGAACTTTCGAAGCATAACGAGGATCTTTAGGAGAAGCCATAATATCAATATTTTCATTATAAGGTTTAACATAATTTTCTAAAAAATCAAATCGATTATTAGCTAAATCATCAGTTGCAATATAAAGATCACGCATTGTATCAACATCTAAAGAAGCAGCTATACCACCATTATAAAGATCCGCATCAATTATTAAAGTTTTAATTTTTCTTAAAGACATTATACCAGCCAAATTAAGAGCTGTTGTTGTTTTACCTGTTCCACCCTTTACTGATGTTATTGCTACTACCTTTCCTCTTTTAATCGCCATAAGGAGCCTCACTTTCTTCATTTAAATTTAAAGTTTTGGTAATTCTAACTTTATTTAATCTTGTATTAAGTAAACTATTAAAAACACTTTTATTAGTTTTACTAACTGTAATTTTTATAATATTATCATTTTCTTCAACTTGAACATCACAATCATCAATATTATCTTCAATAAATTCTTTTACTAAAAAATTATGATCTTCTGATACATATTCTAATGCCATATTTAAAGTATTATTGATTTGCCTTTTAGTAATTAAATTATTACCTAATTCAATTAAAAAGCCTAAAAATAATAACATCAATGGTAATAATAAAATAAATGTAACTAAAACTTGACCTTTTTTATTCATAAAAAATTCTTTCTGTCTTTATTTTGTAATTATTTTTATAAATAGCTTTTAAAACTGGCGTTATTATTTCAACATTTTTAGAAACATCAATTTTAACTTCATCATCATTTACTTTTATATCAGCTACAAGATCATTAGCTTTTAAATAGTCATTTAAATCATTACCTTTTCTATACATTTCACAGACAGTATCTAAATTATCTTCTAGTTTATATCTTTGATAATTAATAGAACCTAATTCAATAATTGTTGTTACAATTAATAAAAAAATGGGAAAAACTAAAACAAATTCAACTAAAGCTTGACCTTTTTTCTTCATTTTAGCACCATCCTATCATATTAATTATACAACATTTAAATAGAAAATAAAATAAAAAAAATGTAGAATAATCCACATTTTTTTGCTAACGTCTTCTTCTAAAGAATCCTGGAATTAAGTATGAAACAAAAACAATATAAAGTGCTACATAAATCCACATTAATACTGTATAAAGTACTCCACGACTATCAGCAGCAATCATACTTTGAATTGAGTCAGGAATTTGTTCTAAAAATTGATGAACGCTTCCAGTAACTTGACTAGAAATAAAAGCTATAATCCTAAGTAAAATATCGGAAATAGCAAAAGCATAAATGAAACTTCTAAAGCTTCTGCAAAGAACAACTATTAAAATTAAGACTACAACTAAAATTATTAGACTCACTTTTCTACCCCTTCCTTATAAAATTCATAATTTATATTAATTTCTGATATATTATCAAAATTAATATAGCGGATTTCTAAATTCAATTTTTCAAAAGTTATTTTAGTTATTTTTTTATCTTCATAAAAAATTGAATAGTTTAATGTTTCTGATTGTTCTAACTCTTCAGTAACATTTAAAATTTTTAACATTTCGGCATAATCAATATCATAATTTTCTTCAATTAAACCATCAGTATAATTGACTGTTTTAACTAGTTTACTAGCTTTTTTGATCTCATTAATATTACCTAAATAATCGTAGTTATTTTTTAAGGGATCTATAACTTCATGAAATTTTTCATCAATTAATTGATAGCATTTATTATTAATGTAATAGTAATCATTTTCACCAATTTTAAAATTAACAATATCGTTATATTTAATTACTTTAATAAGGTTTTCATCTTGAACATATTCATATTCATAATTAGTTATTTTCGTTTCAGAAACTTTAGTTGGTGTTTTTTCAGGAAGAATTATTTCTTCACTTCTACCACCATAAACAACAAAAATATAAGTAAATAAGCAAAAATAGAACACTAATAAAATAATGCCACGATATTTACCATTTGACCAAATTTCTTTTATCTTATCCATAGCTCACCCCAAAATTTTATTAATTAAAGTTTCTTTATTTTGCAAGCCATTTAAATAACATGAAACTAACATTCTTTTTTTACCTTCAAGTTGAATTTCTTTTAAAATAATTTCTCCATCATTTGTACTAACACCAATACCATCTTTATAAATATTTGTAATAGTTCCATTTGGTAAATTAACTTTATCAGAACCAATTTCTACTTGCCAAACTTTTAAGACTTTACCATCTAGAATTGTATAAGCACCGGGCCAAGAATTAAGTCCTCTTACTTTATTAAATATTTCTCTTCTTGATTTATTAAAATCAAGTTTTTCATCTTCTCTTTTTATATTATAACCATAAGTAGCTTCTTTAGCGTCTTGTTTTACTCTTTGATTACTTTTTTCAAAAATACTTGGTAACGTTTTTTCTAAAAGTAAGCTTCCCATTTGACTCAAGCGATCATGCAACGTTTCTAAAGTATCTTTATCATCTATAAGCGTAGATTCTTGACTAATTATATCGCCTTCATCCATTTTTTTATCCATGTACATTATGGTAATTCCGGTTTCTTTATAACCATCAATAATAGCATGTTGAATAGGTGCACCACCTCTTAATTTAGGTAATAAAGAAGCATGAACATTAACACAACCATACTCGGGATAATCAAGTAAAGAACTAGGAATTATTTGACCATAAGCACAAGTAATAATAATATCAGGTTTTAATTCTAAAATTTCTTCATAATCAATACGAATTTTTTCAGGTTGTAAAACTTTAATATTATTAGCTAATGCTACTTTTTTTATTGGTGAAAAAGATAATTCACATTTTCTACCAACAACTTTATCAGGTTGAGTTACTACCCCAACAACATTTGTTTCTTTAATTAGCATTAAAAGAACCGGTACACTAAACTCAGGCGTTCCCATAAAAACTACTCTTTTATCTTTCATATGATCACCTCTACTAATTATATAATAATTTTTATTTATTTTCTAGATTTTTATTGGATTAAAATCGATTTCTATTTTTACGAGTTTATTATTACTATAGATTTTATTTAAATAATACATTTCTTTGATAATATCTTTAGTATTCTTATATTTTAAAGTAATTTGATAATAATAAATATTATTTATCTTTGGTATATAAGCAGGAGCTGGGCCTAAAATATAAACATTTTCTTTAATACTACTTTTTAAATAAGCAACACATTTATTACATTCATTAACAACATTTTCTTCGTTTTTACCTAAAACTTTTATAATTAATAAATTATAAAATGGTGGATATTTAAGCGTTTTTCTAATCAATAACTCTTCCCTTGCAAACGTTTCATAATCGTTTTTAGTTGCAAGAACAATACTATAATGATCCGTATTAAAAGCTTGAATATAAACTTCACCTTTTTTAATTGCTCTACCACTACGACCAGCAATTTGATTTAAAAGTTGAAAAGTTCTTTCACCCGAGCGAAAATCTGGCATATTTAAAGTAGCATCACCATTAATTACTCCTACCAAAGTAACATTAGGAAAATCAAGACCTTTAGCTATCATCTGGGTACCAAGTAAAATATCATATTTTTGTTCTAAGAAATCTTTAATGATCTTCTCATGAGCTCCTTTTTTACTAGTTGTATCAACATCCATCCGAACAATCCTAGCTTTAAACATACGATTTAATTCTTCCTCTAACCTTTGGGTACCCATTCCAAAATAATCAATGTTTTTACTTTTACAAACTGGACAAGTTTTTACTAAAGGTAAGGCATATCCACAATAATGACATCTTAAAGTATTAGAAGACTTATGATAAGTTAGAGGAATATCACAATATTTACACTTTACAACATAACCACAATCATGACAAGTAACGTTAGTTGCATAACCACGACGATTTAAAAGAATTATTGTTTGTTCATGACGTTCAAGGCGGAGATTTATAGCATCAAATAATTCTTTAGATATTATTTTATAACCATTTTTTATAGAATCGCGCATATTAATTAAATGAATATCTGGAAAATTATTATTATAACGATTCTTCATTTCTAATAAAGTATATATATTATTCTTAGCTCGTACATAACTTTCAATTGATGGTGTTGCACTTCCTAAAACAACGCAACAATTATGATACTTAGCTCGCCACAAAGCAATATCTATAGTACTATACTTAGGATTATTTTCTTGTTTATAAGAATCTGAATGTTCTTCATCAATGACAATTAAACCTAAATTTTTAAAAGGAGCAAAAATAGCACTGCGTGCCCCAATAACAATTTTAACTTCACCACGTTCAATTTTTCGCCATTCATCATATTTTTCACCAGCACTTAAACCACTATGTAAAATAGCAATCAAATTACCAAATTTTTTCTTAAAACGAGAAACAATCTGAGGCGTTAAACTAATTTCTGGGACTAAAACAATTACTTCTTTATTAAAACGCAAAACATATTCAATTATTTTTATATATACTAGTGTTTTACCACTACCAGTCACACCAAATAACAAAAAAGGTTGAAATTGATTAACACTCTCTTTAATTTTATTAAAAACTAATTCTTGCTCACTAGTAAGATTTATTTTTTGATCAACAACTTTTTCCTCATTATTTAAACGATATACTTCTTCAGGTACTTCTTTTAAAACATTTTTCTTAATTAAAGTACTAACAACACTACTTTTAATACTACTTTTTAATACGCGACCATGTTTTTTTATTAGTTCAACTATTTCTAGTTGTTTTGGTGTTAATTTTATATCAATAGAATTTACTTCTAAATAAGTTTGATATCTTTTATTAATTGTAGTACCATTTTTAGCTTTTAAAGCAACAGGTAACATTGTTTCATAAGCACTTATTAAATTGCATAAAGATTTTTTACTAATATATTTTCCAAGCTCTAGCAATTCTTCATTTAAAACAGGATTTTCATCAATTACTTTTATAATGTCTTTAGTTTCATAAGTTACTTCATCTAAAATATTAATGATAAAGCCTTCTAATTCACGTTTTTGAAAAGGAACTAAAACTCGTTTACCAATAGCTATTTCTTTTTCTAAAGCACTAGGAACATGATAAGAAAAAGTTTTATCAATTTTCCAAGCTTTTATTTCAACTAAAACTTCAACTATCATATTCCACCACCAAAATAATTATAACACATCAAGAAAAAAACACCTAAGTGTTTTTACTTAAGTGTTATTTTATATTATAAACTTGGTAACCATAACCACTATTTCCTGTTCTACCCGTATCATAACCGGATATCATATAACGTGAATTAGCTTCATCCATCGTTTTTAATTTACCATCCCAAGAATCAATTATTAAAAGATCTTTATCTGTCATAGTTGAACCCGATTTAACGGTATTTTTATAACCAACAACAGTTACGTAATGACGAGAAACAGTATTACCGTTTGCTGATTTAGCTCCACTTACTTGTAAAACAGTTGGTTTCCCAGCACTTACTTGGCTATATACATCTTGTAAGACCGTTTGCTTATTATTATCTTTAAGATCTTTAAATTTACTAGCATAAACATAGCCAGCTCCGTCTTTAGCATTCATTGAGTTTAGATTATCACCATTATATAATTTATAAGCATAGTAATATGCAAAAGAAAGGCATGAATCATAATAATCTTTATTAACTCTTTGAGCTACATTACCTTCCGTATAATTAGCTAAATCAATAACATTATTTTGAGTAGCAACCAATTTGTAATTTTTTAAATCAGCGGCTTTATTAGTACCTGTTCCCCCATTAGAATAACTTCCATCTGATGAACTTCCGCTACCAGAGTTAGTAGGTAAATCAGTTGCGGCAACAATTGTTTCTTTAATAACTGTTACATCACATTTTAATGTTGCTTTATTACCAGCTATATCTACTACAGAAACTGAAACTGTTTCCGATTTATTCGTAACTTTATAAGTATTATCAGTTATATAACCAGTAGCATTACCATCGAGTATATAGCTATAACCTGCTATTCCTTTATTATCAGTAGCATTTACTTCTACTTCAGTATTATCACCACGAACTAAAGCTTTACAGCTACCTGCTGGCGGAATATTATCAATATTACTAATTTCAATATCTTTTACATACTCATTACCATGAATATCATAAGCTTTAAAAGTATAAACACCATTGCTTTTAGCTGTAAAAGTATGAGTTCTTCGACTATCTACACTACCATAAGGATCAATTAATTTTACATAAGTAGAACCACTTATTTCAGCAATTATATTAGTTGATGCTGCTAAATCTGTACTTTCTTGTTTAAGTGAAATTTCAACATCACCCTTAAATTTCATAACTTTGATCGTGCGTTGAGCAACAGCTGTTCTTCCTTTACTATTAGTTACTTTATAAGTAATGAAATAAGTTCCTACCTTTTTAGTATCCAGATTGCTAGTAACATCCACCCTTCGACTGATTTTTCCATCATTATAATCAACGGCTTTATAACCAGGTTCTTTATATCGAGAATTTAATTGCAAAACAATATTTTTATCACCTAATAAAGTTATAATGGGATCAGTTTCATTAATAAGACCACTAACATTAGAATCTTTATCATTTTCAGTTACAACAACATAACGCTTTACTGTTTCCTTTAAAATATTATCAACATAAGCAGAATAAGTCAAAGTATAAATACCAGGAGTAGTTAAAACTTTACCAGATACAATAACATCAGCTTCTTTTTTTAATGTATAATATGGATCGTTAAAAACTTCACCTTTATTTAAAACGATAAAGTTCCCACCTACTAAAACAATATATTTAGTATTAACACTAGTATCAGTTTGGTATTTACTACAATTCAAGTATGGTTCATATGTAATTTTTCCATTGGTATTAGTAACCATTACGCCACTTGCTTTACTACACAATTCAGTTCCTTCTATTTCGGATAATTTGGTTATTTCAATATATTGAGGCGAAGTAATAGCCAAATTATTATCAGCCACATACTTTTTAGCAGCTACTACTACATCATCTTCAATATTATTATAAGTTCTTTTAGAATTCTTAATTAAAAAGAAGACAGCAAATACTACCAAAACTAACAATACCCATTTACCATATTTTATGATTTGTTGAATTTTTTCTTCACGATCAAAACTATTCATTTTCTCACCACTTTTATTATAACATAACTTTAATTTTTTAATTATTAATTTACATGTAAATTTAAAAAAAATCAAAAGACTTTTTTTAAATTTTTATGAATATCTAATTATCTTTTTTAGACTTTTATTAAATAAACAATTTATCAATATAATTATTATGATAAATATATAAATTAAAAGTAATATAAGCCAATTATTCAAACATAATTTAAGAAGAAATTTTTTATTAATAATGTAAATGCTAATTTTAGCTAAAAAAATGGAAATTATAAAAGATGCTATAGTTAATAGTAATAATTGCATAAAAAGTATCTTTAAACTCTGCCATTTAGTAAAACCAATCATTCGTTTTAACATATTACTACTCGTTTCATCTTTAATTATATTTTTAATTAATAAATAAAATACCATAATAAATAATAATGCTATTAAATAGCTAACGCTCTTTAAAGTATCAACAATACTATTTAATTCCATAACGTTTTGGGTATCACCAGTACTTTCCCAAATACATAATGAAGCTTTATAATTATTGTTTTTTTCTAGATTTCTAAGTTTAGATTCCAATTTTTCAGCTTTTTTAAGATCTTTAACTGATGCTTTATAAAAATATAAACTAGAATATTTAACTAACTTTGCAAAATCTTCATCAGCTATTGCCATAAAAGAAAGTGGCGATTCATAAAAATCAGTTATAGTAAATTCTATTTTAAATTCACCAGACTTAAATCCTAACTTTTTATTCAATAATTCACTGAAATTTTTATTTGAAAGGCTTCCCTTTGCTCCTAAGGCAATTTCCCCACTATTTAAACTTAAGTTATAATCACTAGCTTTAAATATAACAATATTTTCATCAAATTCAGTAAAATCTTCCCAAAAAAACTCACTTTCACCAGGAATTGGATCTTTTTTTAAAATTACTTGCCCATCTTTTTGAACATCTACTCCTTGACGACCTAATAATGTATAATCATAATCAGGTTTAAATACTAAACCCCTTTTTATATCAAATAGAACTGTACTTTTACTCAACTCTTCATAATGATCTTTTTCACTAAGCATTATAAAAGCTGAATTTTTTTTGATAGAATCATTGTATAATTTTTCATAATATCCAGCAAAAGAAAAGAAAATAATAATTCCTAAAAATAATATAGTAAAAAGGAAAAAATAAATTTTTGTTGTTTTCTTCCTAAAAAATTCTTTTAATAAAAGCATAAAATCACTCCCAACTTTGAGTTTAAATTCTTTTTTTATTAATTATTTATAACTTATTTTAAAATTATCAAGCATACCTAACGATTTTCTCTAAGTTTCTATTAAATAAACAAATTATCAATGTAATAATAATTGAAATTATATAAACAAAAACAATCATAAATAAATTATTTAATTTAATTCCAATATTAAAGTATTTATTGATAATAAATAAACTTATTTTAGATAATAAAGTTGAAAAAAGAAGTGAAAATGTAATTAATAGCAATAGCTCTAAAATAATAATTTTTATTAATTTCCATCTAGTAAAACCGATCATTCGCTTTAACATACTATTTTTTAATTCATCTTTGACTATATTTTTAACTATAAAATAAAACACTATTACAAATAATATAGAAATTAAATAGCTAACATTCTTTAAAATGTCAACAATTTTAGCCAATTCTATAATCTTATCTCCTTCTAACCCATCATTCCAAACATACAAATGAACACTATAATTGTTGTTTTTTTCTAAATTTTTAAGACTAATCTCTAGTTTTTCAGCCTTTTTTAAATCTTTAACGGATGCTTTATAAAAATATAAACTAGAATAATTAACCAAATTTGCAAAATCTTCATCAGATATTGCCATAGATAAAAGTGGTGATTTATAAAAATCCGTTATAATAAATTCCTTTTTTAAATTACCAATATTAAATCCTAGTTTCTTATCTATTAATTCAGCCAACTTTTCATCTGTAAATCTAGAATTTGGCAAATACCCAAGGGCTATCTCACCACTATTTAAATTCAAATCATAATTACTCGCTTTAAATACTACAATATTATTAAATTCAGCAAAATCTTCCCAGAAAAAATCCGTTTCACCATAAATTGGATCTTTTTTAGAAATTGTAATTCCATCTTTTTTTACTTCCATACCTTGTCTACCTAATATTGTATAACTATAATCTGGCTCAAAGATCAATCCTCGTTGTATATCAAACAATATATTACTTTTATTCAATTCATCATAATGATCTTTTTCACTAAGCATTACAAAAGCTGAATTTTTTTTAATGGCATGATCATATAGTCTGCTATAGTAATTAGCAAAACAAAAGAAAACTGTAATTCCTAAAAATATTATTGTTAAAATTACAAAATAAATTTTTGTTGTTTTCTTTCTAAAAAATTCTTTTAATAAAAGCATATACTTACTCCCAACTTTGAGTTAAATCTCTTATTTTTTTATTTGTTAATTTTATTGTTCTAAAAGTAGTAAAAATAAGAGAAAGTCCAACTACTATTAAAAATGTTAATAATACACTAAACATACTAATTGAAAAAGTTATGCCTACATTCTTAAAAATATTAAAAAATTTGTTTTTAATTATTGAAAAACCAAAAGTAAATATAACAAATCCTAATAAAGATGATATTGAATTTATTATTAAGGTTTGATAAAAATAAAGTTGATGTATTAATTTGCTATCATAACCACATACTTTTAATACACCAATAAATTTCATTTCATTGATCATTCTTTTTTTAGTATAAAATCCCGAAATGAAAATAACAATTAATACCACTAATATTAATGTAATTAGACATGAAAGAGAAATTATATTTATTAATTCAGAATCAATCAAGTTTTTGGTTTCAAAATTTGTATATTTTAATTTCTGCAATTCATTTTCTACATATTTAACGTTTTTTACGTCATCTACTACAACCGAAAAATAAGGGGTACTACTATTTGAATCATCTATAATTGTAGCATTTCTAACATCTTTCATATCTTCTGGTAAAACATAACATTGATTATTAAAGTTCAAGTTCTTTTTGTTATCATAAAATCCAACAATTTTTAAACTCTTAATAAATTCATCCTTTTCAACAAGACGATTACCAATAAATTCATAGGAATAATACTTAACATTAAAATTTTTATTTAAATATTTCTCGTTAGGTAAAATTTTTGATTCATTAATTTTTGAAGAATAAACAGAACTATCAGGATAAAAATTAATGGGACAAACTGTTTCGCCTTTTTTAGTAATTGTTGTACCATAAACAATGTCTGGAATAGTATTATTAGTACCATAAAGTAGTTCTACTTTACCATCTAACCCATTTATAGTTAAATCACTCTCAATTACAGCTGAATCATAAAATGAACTATAAACTTCTATAACATGATTAATCTTAGATAATTCATCTTGACCTAGATCGTTATAATCAAATTTTGGTGACACACTAATTGTTCTAAAACCAATATTACTGTTAATACTTTTATCTATAAAAGAATTTATATTATAGTAAACATTTAAAGCTGTTAATAATATAATTGTAAATATTGCCATAATTAAAATAAAATATATATTTTCTTTATGGCGTTTTATTCTTAATAATGAAAAACGAAGCATTTCAATAATTGTCATTTATTAACTCCAACTAACTTACCATTCTCTATTTTTAATACTTCATCAGCATACTTTTTTACATATTCACTATGACTTACCATAATAATACATCTTCCTTTAACTGATAATTTCTTTAATAATTCAAATATTTCACTTTCAGTTTTCTCATCAAGGTTACCAGTTGGTTCATCAGCAATTATAATGTTAGGATCATTAGCTAAAGCACGAGCTATTGCTACTCTTTGTTGCTCTCCTCCGGATAATTCTCTTGGGAAATGATCAATTCTATCTTCTAAACCAACTTCTTTTAATAATTTTAATGCTAATTCTTTTCTTTCATTCGCCTTAATTTTTTTATTTATTAACATTGGTACCATAACATTTTCATAAGCTTTTAATGTTGGTATCAAATTAATTTCTTGAAAAATAAAACCTATATTATTCATTCGCAAATTAGATAATTTTTCATCATTAAAATCTTTAATATTTAAATTATATAAATAGTAAGCTCCAGAATCAAAATTATCAATTAAAGCTAAAATGTTTACTAAAGTTGATTTACCACTTCCACTATGACCCATAATGGCATAAAACTTTCCACTATAAAATTTAGCATTAACATCATTTAAAACTTTAATTACTTTAGTATTTGTTTTATATTCTTTGCTAATATTTTCTAGTTTTATTAATAATTCGTTACTCATTTTTTACATTTACCTCCACTTTAACATTAATTACAGAATACTACTTTAATCTCAATTTAATTATACCATATATCAACAAAAAAACACTCTACATTTAGTAGAGTTGTATTTGTTTAACTTTTATAAAACAAAAGCAATTAAATTGTTAGAACCTTTATTAACTACTTTAGTTAAAGTTTGTTGTAATTTAAAACGAATATTTTCAGGCATCATACTAATTTTAGATTGAATACCTTCTTGCACGATAACATCTAATGATCGACCAAATATTTCACTTTTCCAAATAGATGAAGCATCAGTATCATAATCTTTCATTATGTAATTTATTAGTTCTTTACTTTGAATTTCTGATCCAATTATTGGTTCAAAAGTCGATTCTACATCAATTCTAATCATATGAATAGATGGAGCAACAGCTTTTAATTTAATACCATAACGACCATTCTGTTTAATTATTTCTGGTGTATCCAATTTCATGTCAGCAAGTGATGGAAAAGCAACACCATATCCCGTAGCTTTAACCATTTTTAAAGCACTTTTAATCTGGGAATATTCACTCTTTGTTTCATTGTATTCTTGAAATAATGATATTAAATCAGCTCTAGAATTAATATCAATTCCAATTATTTCATTTAAAACTTGATTGTAAAGATTAGTTGGAGCATCTAGATTTATAGTTACTTCTCCTGTTGCGGGATTAACTTCTTTTATATAAGATTTTTCAATTTCATTACAATCATTAAAGTGTTTAGTAATATTTTCTATATCTCTTAATTTATCAACTTCAACAACACTTTCCTTAATTTTAGAAATATAAACTTGCTTTAACCAATTATTAGCATTTAATGACGCAATCCAATCTGGCATATTAACATTAACTGATATTACAGGGAATTCATATAAAGCTTCTCTTAAAATAGCATACATATCTTGTTCATTCATTGTTTCAACACTTATTGGCATAACTGGAACTTGATAATCATCTCGTAATTTTTCAGCTATTTTCTCTGTTTCTGGTAAAGTAGGATGAACAGAGTTTAAAATAACAATAAAAGGTTTACCAATTTCTTTAAGTTCTGTTATAACTCTTTTTTCAGTTTCAACATAATCACTTCTTGAAAATTCACCTATTGATCCATCAGTAGTCATAACAATACCAATAGTTGAATGCTCTTTAATAACTTTTTCAGTCCCAATTTCAGCAGCTTCAATAAAAGGAATTTCTTGATCATACCAAGGAGTTTTCACCATTCTTGGACCATTTTCATCTTCATACCCTTTAGCATTAGGAATTACATAACCTACACAATCAACCAAACGAATATTAGCATTTATTTCATCAATTTTAATTGTTGTTGCATTAGAAGGCACAAACTTTGGTTCAATAGTCATAATTGTTTTACCTTGAGCACTTTGAGGAATTTCATCTAAAGCACGTTTCTTTTCATATTCGTCTTCAATATTAGGAATGATTAAATTTTCAACAACTTTTTTAATAAATGTACTTTTACCTGTTCTTACTGCTCCTACTACTCCAAAATAGATATCACCTTTAGTTCTAAGAGCAATATTTTTTATAATTTCATTTTTATTCATATTCCACTCTCTTTCATTTAAGAATATGAATATTTTCCTAAAGTATGAAAAAAATAAATTATTTTTAGTTTATTAATAGTATTTTACAAATAAAATGTTATATAAAACTAACAGCAACAATAACATCTAAATTATAATATTTTGGGCTTCTCTTTGTCCTTCTTTTTGAACTAGTAAGAAATCCTTACATACTGAATTTTCTTTAATATTAAAATTAATTTAATTTTCCCTTTTTAATAATAGATAATTTAAAACAAATTAAAGAGACTAAAATTTTAGTCTCTTTAATTTGTTTTATTTCATTTTTTTATTTATTTCAGCTACATTAACACAAATATTAATTAACATTAATGAAAATTCATAAGCTATTCTTAAAACTAAGTTGCCACCTATTAAAGTAGTTAAGAATAATAAGAAACTTGTTCCAATTAAGCCAAATGACGCTAATGTTAAATAAATTGCTAAGCAAACATATGTAAATCTTAAAATATAGTCAATTACAAACTTCTTAAAAGTTAAGAAATCATATAACCATCCTAAGAAACCTTTATATTTCTTTTCATTTTTCTTTGTTAAGAAAAGAACAAAGATTACAATTGTTGCACAAATAGCAATTACTAGTGCAATAATTCCCCAAATTCCAGCTGTTGCTAGTCCTGAGAAACTAGTTCCATAATTCATATCGTACATAAAATTTCTCCCTTCAAAGTAATTATATCACAATTAAAGAACTTTATCTATATTTTTAGGAATCTTGTCATTAATTACAGCTTTAATAATTTTGTCTTCTTTTTCTTTAGAAACATCACGACCTGTAATTGAACTAAGTTCATGAATCACTTCTCTTAAAGTCTTTTCATTTTTCATATCATTTTCTTGGATTTTTTTAGCAAGACTTAAAATTGTATCTTTATTTACCTTAGTTTTCTTTTCAACTCTTTTAAAAAAGTTATCACTAAAATTCATATGTTTACCTCCTAAAGTATTATATGAATAATAGTTACTTTTGACATCAATAAAAAAGTCAGACTTTTGTCTGACTATTTAATAGTAATAAGTTTTTTAGATGCTTCGTTATCTCTCTTAGGAGCTACAACTGTTAATATACCATCATTGAAATTAGCTTCTATCTTTTCTTCATCAATATCACCTAAATAAAAGCTACGTTCATATTTTCCATACATTCTTCTTTCACGACGATAGTATTTTTTATGGTTATTTTCTTCTTTATTTTTAACAGCAGTAATATTTAAATAGCCCTTATTAAATTCAATTGTAATATCTTTTTTATTAAATCCTGGAACATCTACTTCAAGAATAACCTTGCCATCATGTTCATAAATATCACATTTCATCAAATCTTGAGCATCCTCACGATCAAACATATCATCTAAAAATAATCTACTTGGTAACATATTAATTCCTCCTTTAATAGTTTTCTTTCAACTATTACGAACTAATTATATTACTTATTTTAGCACTTGTAAATAGGAAGTGCTAAAATCACATAATTTGACACAATTTAATTTTTTTCTTCAGTCTTATTAATATTACTTACTCTATCTCCTTCGATTGCCCTCACTTCACAACCACACAATATTAAAATAGCACAACATGCTATAATTACTTTCTTCATAGATCCTCCTTATTTTATGCAATGCTATTATAACATAAACGTTTATTAAAAAAAATAGTTTAAATTTATAAACTATTCTAAAGTTTCTTCTTTTTTATTAAAAATTTGATAAATTACAAAAGCTAATATACTTAAAACCAATAAAACAATACCATAAATAGTAAAAATTGAACAAATATTAGTTATAAATGGTGCAATAAAATTTTGATATTCACTGATTTTATCTTCTAAAAGATACAAAACTAATTCATTACCAAATAATCCTACTGTTAAAAATATTAAAGAAGTTAACATTGATGGCATATAAAACCAAATAAGCCATTTATATTTATTTTTTCTTACAAATATTAAAATTGCTATAATAATTATTAAAGAAAAAATAGTAATCAATAATGTTGATGTTTTTAAAATAGTATTAATTATTTCCTTATATTCCATTATAAATCACCTATTTCTCTTGCTATAACTTCTAATTTCAATTTTATTTGATAATAATTTTCATCTAAAAACTTATCAACTTTTTCTTTAGTTAAATCTTCACCTAATAATTCATAATTATTAAAAGCAAAAGTTTTAAGTTCTTCTTTAGTAGGATAAAAAATATCACATTCTACTTGCATTTTATCTAAAAGAATTGAAGCAATATAACGATTTAGTATTTGTCTAAATTCATTATTTTTAAGCAATTTATTTAATTTTTCTTCATCAATTCCTACTTCTTTTAAAGCAGAATAAACATTTTTACCTAATTCGGTTTTTTTATCATCTTTTTTTAAAGCTTGTTCAATATCAATTTTATTTACATCTTTAGCTATAGCATCAATATTAAGAAAACATTTAGCTGTTATAACAATTCCCAAAAAAGCTTCAGCAACAAAAAGCAAAATTGTTAGAAAAATTATTAATATAAATTTTAATGGTTTAAATATTTTTTTCATTTTTTACACCTTCAAATTACAATTTAGATTATACCAAAAATAAAAGAATATTGCTATTCCTTTATTCAAAATGCCAATCATTTTTTAAAAACTCTAAAAGAGTTGATGCTTCCGTTACCGTATCAGGATAAGGTTCCATTACATATAATTTACAACATTTATAAGAATAAGTGTAATCAAAACTATCACTACCATTAAGTGAATATTTTGTTACTTTCCATTGAGGATTATTTATAATTTGATTTTTAGCTAATTTTAATATTTCTTTTTCAGGAATATTAGTTTGAAATAAATCTTTAATATTTAAAACTTTTAAATAATCATCAATACTTTTTTTCTCAGAGAGTTTTTTAACAATTCCTTCAATTATTCTTTGCTGATTTTCGCCTCTCGTACGATCTCCTAAAGCAAAACCTTTTCTTTCTCGGGAAAAGATAAGTGCTTCTTTTCCATTTAATTTATTAATTCCTTTTTTAAATTCTACATTAGAAGAAATAAAGTCGTAAGCACTTTCAACTTCAATTCCTCCTATTTCATCAATCAATTTTTCTAAAGAGTTAAAATTGATTTTTATATAATAATTGATCTTAGTATTTAAAAGGTTTTCTACAGTTTCAATTGAAGTATTAATTCCATATATCCCTGCATGTGTTAATTTGTCTTTAGCGTTTTTAGAAGGAATTAAAACATAATAATCTCTAGGAATGGATATTAACAATAATTGATTAGTTTTAGTATTAATACCAATTATGATATTAACATCGCTCCTACCAGCTTTTTCCAAAGATTCATAATTATCCATACCACTTACATAAATAATCGTTGTATTATTTAAAACATCATTTACAACGGGTTTCACTTCTTCTTTAACTACTAAACCATCAATTATAGAATATTTTTTACTATCAATATCAGTATATTGCTCATCTAAAACTAAAGCTCCATCTACTTCACCATCATTTAAAGCTTTAATAAGTAAATCAATTTTTTCATAACAAACAGAAGTAATATTAATTTTTAAACTATCTATACCTATTGTATCTTTAGTATAACCAATTCTTTTATATTCTAGATCATTTAAGTTTTCATATTTATTTTTTAAAACAATAAGTTTGTAATTATCTAAAATATTTTCATTAGATACTATACCATTAACAAAACTAAAAAAATTATCACTTGTTTTAGCTATATTATGAATAACAAGAACTAGTAAAATTAATAAAAAATAACTAGGTATAATTAAAAAATTTCTTTTTAAAAGTAAAATAAACAAAAATAGAAAAATAAACATAACAATTGCAACAATTATTAATTCTTTAAATTCTAATATTTCTTTTAATTTATCAATCAAGATTAATGAAAAAATAATGTAAATTGTTAATAATAAAAATTTAAAAAAGCCTTTCATATCATCACCATTTTTATAATAATATATGTGAAAGACATTTTTTGTCGATTTACAGACACGAAAAAAGAAAAGCCACCATAATGTTACGGGCGTTTATTTTGTGCCTTCTATAACATCATTTGCTTTTCTTTGAGACTAAGAACCGAATTTAAATAATAATTTTTTATATATTTTCATTAATCATATTTTATCTTAATATATTAATATTTTTTATATTCTAATTTGAATATAATTTTTAAATATACGTTTTTAATAAAATATAACTAAAGGCATATTATTTACACTTATTTAATAAATATTATTTTAATACAACTATACTTAAGTCTGTATTAAATAATCAGATATTAAAGTTATAAATAATAATTTTAAATATATGTTAATTATATTTAAAATTTTGGATATGTTTCATACCCCAAGGCTATCTTACCTTACATCACGAACATACCAATAACTGATGATGCGAAGTCTTGAGCATCTTTATGCTGTAACTTCAAGAGTACCAGTATCTTACCCTCACCTATATATTATCACGCTTAAATATTAATGTCAATTATTTTTTTTTACATTTGTGTAAAATCCAAAAAAAGGATTCCTGAGTTAGAATCCTAATATTAAACATATTGTAAAAAATATTATACCTAAAAATAGAGTTAAACGACTTATAAATAATTCGCTACCTCTTTCTTTTCTATTAGCAAATAAGGCATCATTAGCACCAGTCATAGCTCCAGCTGCACTTTCTGCTTTACCACTTTGTAATAATACAATGGCAATTAATAAGATTGAAACGATTATCAATAATATTTCCATGGTAACCTCCCACTATTTTTTTCCTTTTAAAACAACTACACTATAATTGTTCAAGTCAATTTCTGATACAACAAGATTATACTCTATTTTATTTAGTTTTTCAACATCTAAATAAACAAATTCATTTATTTCATCATATTCAATTAATTGGTTAGCTATTAAAGAATTAATTGAATAAATATTATCACTCATATATACATATGAACTTTTTAGAATTTTTTTATTTATTTCAAACTCTTTCTGATCAAATTTATATTGTTTTAAAGTTTTCATTATTTCCTTAATTACTTCATCATAATTATCGGTTTCACCAACTATTAAAAGTGAACAATAATCATCAGCTTTAAAAACATCAAAACTAATATCACTTGTTATTAAGTTTTTTTGAATTAATTTTTCTTTTAATAAAGAAGTTGAACCTAACATTGTTTCTAAATAAAATACTAAATATTTTTGATAATCTTTTACTTTAGTTTTTAAATCTTTAACTTTCATTTTAATGTTGATAGCAAATTTACTTATTTCAACATTATCAATAATTTCTTCATATTTTTTATAAACTTCATAAGGTTCTTCTTTAGTAATAACTTCTACCTCATGTGCAGTAAATTTCTTTTTGTTTTGATTAGCATCAACAATTTTAATTGTTTCTTCAGGATCAATATTACCAGTTATTACTAAATACATATTATTTGGTTGATAAAAAGCATTATAAGTATTCATTAATATTTCTTTATTAATTTTTTTAATATCTTTTACTAAACCACCAATAGAATAACGAACGTTATGCTTACTATAAGTATTAAAAAGCGATTTATTATAAAGTTTTTGACTAGGTTCATCTTCATACATTAATATTTCTTGAGAAATAATTCCTTTTTCTTTTTCAACGTTTTCATCTGTAAAATATGGAGATTCAACATAATCAAGGAGAAAATTCAAGGATTTTTTAAAATGATCTGAGCCTCCAAATAAATAGTTAGTTTTAACATTATTAGTACTAGCATTACAATCAATACCTAAAGCTGAAAAATAATCAAAAGGCGTAACACCATCTTCTTGTTCAAAAACTTTATGTTCTAAAAAGTGAGCAGTACCTACTGGTATTTTTATTTGTTCTTGATCTAATTTATATTCTAGAATATTTGATCCAAACTTCACATTTAAAGTTGCATAAAAACTTTTAACATTTTTATTTGGAGCTAAATAAACTCTTAAACCATTTTTACATGTATGCTTATAAATGGTAATATCTAACTTTTCATATTTAAGCTTTTTCATTTTTAGTCCCTTCTAATAAATAAATTGTATTAATTTTAATTTTTTTAGCAACTTCAATTACGTCTTTTTTAGTTATTTTTTCAATTTTATTTAATCTTTCTTCTATTGGATCAAAACCTAAATAAAAGGTTGATTCATGAGAATTAATAATAGAATAAGGATTTTCAAGTAATTCTTGATAACTACTTTTGATACTTAAAATAGCATTTTTAATATCACTTTCTTTAAAGTTCCCTTTAGTCATTTCTAATACTTGAGCATGTACTAATTTAATTGTTTTATTAAAATTAATTGCATCAATTCCAGCCGTAATCATCATGAATGATCCAGCATACTTAGCTGTTGCACTAATTGTATAGCAAAGAGATTCTTTTTCACGAACATTTTGAAAAAGCTTAGAATCAGGACCTAAACCTAATATATATAAATAAACTTGTAAAGCATAAGTTGCTTCATAAGGGGTTAAGTCATTCATGTTATAACCCATAACTAACTTACTTTGATTAAGATTTTCACGTTCTAGAAATGTTCGATGTTCTCTTTCACTGGTTTTATAAATATAATCAATATCAACTAATTTATTATTTGGTAATTTAATAACACTTAAATCTTTTTTAGTAATACCTCCAAAAGCAAATAAATCAACAGCTGATGTTTGAATTAATTCTTGATAAAAACTGTATAAATTAAGAGCATTTATTTTATCTAAATCTTCCATATATCCAACAATGCTATATGAATATGGTGATAAAGGATCCATTAATTCAAGCATTTTTTTCTTAGCATAAGTACTTTTGTTTTCATTATAAGTTTTAATATCATCTATTAATTGATTTTTAGCAATTTCAAAACATTTTTCATTAAAAGATTTTTTTTGAACATCAGGATTAAATAATATTTCATTGATAAACTTTAAGGATTCTTTAGTATTATTATCTTCACTATATTTATCTTTCAAGAAAGTAAAACGAAAAGATAATATTAAAGCATTTCCGTAGATATTAATATAAGATTCAGGAGTTAGATCATATAACTCTTTAGCTTTAATTAATAATTCACGATTAGTCTTATATTTTTTTGATGTTAAAAGTAAAATATACATTATTAAATTTAATTTAGTTATTTCCTCATGATTCATTTTTCTACGAAAATTAACTTTAATTATATTTTTTTTGAATGCTTTATCTTTAATAATATGAAGCATAAATTCCTCCTTTAAATTGTTTCTAGTGCTAATTCAATCATTTTATTTAAATTCTTTTCTCTTTCTTGTGAACTAGTAGCTTCTTTAGTAACGATATTATCAGATATTGTTAATAAACAAGCAGCTTTTTTATTTAAATATCTAGCATTTTCAAATAAGGCAAAGCTTTCCATTTCACAAGCTAAGCAATTATTAGCAAGCATTTCTTCTGGTTTTTCTGTTTCATTATAAAAAGCTTCACTAGAACATACTTGGCATTCTTTTAGAGCAATTTGCATGTCTAGAGCAGTTTTTCTTATCTTTTCATTTAAAGATTCATTTGAATATAATATATGATCATCAATATTAGCTTGAACTTTAGCATAACTAGATTTTGAATAAGAACTTTTTACTAATAATATATCGTAAAGATTTAAATCAGCAGTATAAGCACCAGCAGTCCCTACTCTAATAATATTTTCAACATTATAAAATTTATACAACTCATAGGAATAAATTCCCATACTTGGAATTCCCATTCCTGAACCCATTACGGTTACTCTTTTATTTTTATAAAATCCGGTATAAGCATACATATTACGTACAGAACTAACTAGTTTATAATCAGTTAAATAAGTTTCAGCAATATACTTTGCTCTTAAAGGATCGCCAGGCATTATTACTGTCTTAGCAATATCTGTTTCTAATGCATTTATGTGTGGTGTCATTTTTCCTCCTTATATTCACTCACGAATTTTTTTAATTCTAAAGCAACAGAAGTAGGAATTATTTTAGATAATTCTTCAACTGAAGCTTCATTTATTTTGTTAATACTTGTAAATTTTTTCAATAATTCATTTTTTCTTTTAGGACCAATTCCTTCAATATTATCTAATATACTTGAAATCATTCCTTTACTACGTAATTTTTTATGATAGTTAATAGTGAATTCATGAACTTCATCTTGCATACGTTCTAAAAGATAAAAGAGATTACTAGTTTTATCAATTGGGATTTCAACAATAGGATCAAAAGCAAGTAAAGCATTAGTTGTATGTTTATTATCTTTTCTTAAACCAACAACTGGAATATTTAAATTTAAACTATTTATTATGTCTCTTGCTGCATGCATTTGATTTATACCACCATCGACTATTATTAAATCAGGTTTTACTAAATTATCCTTTAATACTCTAAAATAACGGCGATAGATTACTTCTTTCATAGTATTGTAATCGTCATTTTTGTTGAATGTTATTTTAAACTTCCGATAACCATTTTTATAAGGCATACCATTTTCAAAAACAACCATCCCAGAAACATTAAAATTACCAAAGAGATTAGAATTATCAAATATTTCAATTCGATCTAGTTTATCTAATTTTAAAATATTTTTTAATTCTTCATTAGCAACAATAGTTCTTTCTTCATTTCTTTTAATAAGAGTAAATTCTCTTGTTAAATTCTCTTTAGCATTAGCATTGGCCATTTTAACAATTTCAGCTTTAGTTCCTTTTTGAGGAATAATTACCTTAACTTCTAAAAATTCTTCTAATAATTTAGTATCACATATATCAGGAACTAAAATTTCTTTAGGTTTTAAAACGTCACTTTCATAGAATTTAGCAATATATCTATTTAATTCTTCGTTATATTCTTCGATAGTTGGAATTATTTTACTATGTTTACCAACAATTTTACCATTTCTCAAGAAAAATACTTGAACACTTAAATATCCTGATTCGAAATAATAACCAAAAACATCACGATCTAAAGCGTCACTGATTTCAACTTTTTGATGATCTACTGTTATATTAATATAGTCTAAAAGTTCTTTAAGTTCTTTAGCTTTTTCAAAATTTAATTTAGAACTAGCTTCTAACATTTCCTCAGTAATTTTTGAAAAAATAGCAGTTGTATCACCTTTTAAAAATTTAATTATTTCAGCACGCATTTCTTTGATTTTTTCTTGATCTACATCTTTTTTACAATATCCTAAGCATTCACCAATATAATAATAAAGACAAGGCTTTTTACCCATCGTTTTACATTTTCTTAAAGGATAAATACGATTTAATAAATTAACAGTATTTCTAGCCGCTGTAACATTAGGATAAGGCCCATATAAACTGGTGTGATTTTTTTTCAAATTTAAATTACGAACAACTTGTAATTTAGGAACTTTTTCGTTGGTTAATTCGATATAAGGATAACTTTTATCATCACGAAGTAAAATATTGTATTTAGGATCATATTTTTTAATTAAATTTAACTCTAAAATTAAAGATTCTTTTTCACTACCAACAACAACATAATCAAAATCGACGATTTCACTTACTAATTTAGCTGTTTTACCGGTATGTTTACCACGAAAATAAGAACTAAGACGATTTTTTAATTTCTTAGCTTTACCAACATATATTATTACACCATCTTTATTTTTCATTTGATAGCATCCTGGTAAATTAGGTACCAAATGTAATTTTTCTTTTATCATACTTTATCCCCTATTTGTTATTATAACAAAAAAAACTTAAAAAAACTATTCAAACGAATAGTTTATTTTAAAATAGCCTTTATTCTTCTTACACCAGCACTGCTTGCTTCTTCTTTAATAATTTTAAATTCACCTAATTCTCTAGTGTTTTTAACATGAGGTCCACCACATAATTCACGTGAAACATCACCGATTGTATATACAGTTACAATATCAGGATATTTTTCTATAAACATACATTCAGCCCCACTAGCTATAGCTTGTTCTTTTGACATAGAAGTTACAGTTACATCTAAACCAGCCTTAATATAACTATTAACTAAATCTTCGGCAGCCTTAATTTCTTCAGGACTAAGTTTATGATCACATGAGAAATCAAAGCGCATTCTTTCATCAGTTATATTAGATCCTCTTTGGTGAACATTTTTATCAATAACTTGTTTTAAAGCAGCATTTAATAAATGCGTTGCAGTATGATAACGAGTTTCTATTTCATCGTTACCGGCTAAACCACCCTTAAATTTACCAGCTGATGCAGTACGTGATAATTCTTGATGAGCTTTAAATTTATCTTTAAAACCTTGAACATCGACTGTTATACCTTGTTCTTTAGCAAGTTCAACGGTTAATTCAATCGGGAAACCATAAGTATCATATAATTTAAATGCTAAATCTTTATTTAAAGTTTTATCTTCTAAATTATTAACTATTTTGTTAAATTCTTTTAAACCTTTTTCTAAAGTTCTATTAAATTTAATTTTTTCATTTTTTAAGACTTCTAAAACAACATCTTTATTAGTTTGTAATTCTGTATAATATTTTTCATATTTAGAAATTATTAATAAAGCAATTTGTTCTTCCCAATTAGAATTAATATCGATATTTAATTTTTTAGCATAACGAATAGTTCTTCTAATAAGTCTACGTAAAATATAACCTTGATCAGTATTAGAAGGTTTAATTCCTGCTGGATCGGCAGCTATAAAAACTGAGGTTCTTAAGTGATCAGCTATAATACGCATTTCTCTTTCATTACCTTCATATGGTAATTTAGCAATATCAGAAATTAAAGCTATAACATCTTTCCATAAAGATGAAGCATAATTATCGGTTACACCTTCTAATATAGCTGTAACTCTTTCAACACCCATTCCTGTATCAACATTCTTCTTTGGTAATTCAGAAATTCCTTCTTTACTTTTATTGTATTGCATAAAGACATTATTCCAAATTTCAACCCATCTTTCATCTTCAGGATCAAAATGTTCAGGAATTGGATCATTACTTCTAAAATAGAAAATTTCCGTATCTGGCCCACATGGTCCATATTCGCCAGCAATCCAGAAGTTATCATCGCGAGTTTTAGCAATTCTCTCTTCCTTTATTCCCATGCTTTTCCACATTTCAAAAGCTACTTTATCTTCAGGAATATCATTATTACCAGCAAAAATAGTAACACCAAGTCTTTCAACTGGAATATTTAAAACTTTAGTTAAAAACTCAAAACTCCAAGTAATGGCTTCCTTTTTAAAATAATCTCCTAAACTCCAGTTACCTAACATTTCAAAAAATGTATGATGATAAGTATCACCAATATTATCTAAATCATTAGTTCTTAAACACTTTTGGTAATCGCATAATCTTGTTCCATATGGATGTGGTTCCCCCATCAAATAAGGAATTAATGGTTGCATTCCGGCAGTATTAAACAAAACTGATGGATCATTTTCAGGCACTAAAGGTGCTGATGGAATTTGCACATGTCCTTTACTTACAAAAAAATTAATATATAAATCTTTAAGATTCATTTTTTTCCACTTCCTCTAATATTTTAAATACTTTTTCTCTTAAATCTTCTAAAGTCGAATCATTTATTATTTCATAATCATATTTAGAATAATCATCTAAATCAACTTCAGTAAAATGCTTTTTTTGTTCTTCAGTCAAGCCATTATCAAAGTTAGGTCTAACAACATGAATAGCAATTATTTTTGAAAGTTCTTGCTTTGGTTTATCAACTTCGATCTTAGCTCGCGCATCAGTAATAATTATCGCATCAAAGAAAAATGAATAAACTTTTATATCACCTATTATTCTATCAACAAAAAAATTATAGTCAATCTTTTTTCTAATAATTTCTGTGCCAAGTTGTTGCAAAAGGCTACGAGGTTTTGTTTCTTCAGAGCCATCCCAATTGCTAATAACTTTAGCATATTCTTTTATATAAGAACTATATTGTAAATTAATAGTTTTCTTATTATGATTTTCATAATATTCTTTAATAAAACCACCAATAGTATCTTTACCATTACGGGCTTTACCACAAATAATAAATGTATAAGGCTTAGTTTCTTTTATCTCCATATTTCCTCCTATAAAATAGAAAACCACTTACGTGGTTAATTATTATACTTTATTAATTGATATTTGTCATTAAAGAAATTGAATAAAGCTTTCAAAGTTGCAACAATTGGTGTTGATAAAACCATTCCCAAAACGCCCCAAAAATAACCAAATACCAACAATGATACCATAACAGTTACAGGGCTAAGTTTCATAGTGCGACTCATAACAATTGGTTGTAATAGATTTCCTTCAATTCCTTGAACAATTAAAATTACAATTGTTACAGCAATACCAATACCTGTTCCTTGAGAAAAGGCAACAATCATTGCTGGTGCTGCTCCAATATAAGGTCCAATATAAGGAATTATATTAGTTATACCACAGAAAACAGCAAACAAAATAGCTCCTTTTAAGTCGGCAATTGAAAAACCAATAAAGCATAGAACAACTACAAGAGTAGCTAAAGCTAATGTACCATTAACAAATGTTCTAAAAATTGAGTTAATTTCATTCAATAATAATTCAACATCAAATTGATATTTCTTTGGTAAAATCTTGATTAAACTATGTTCAGGATTGTTTTTTCTAAAAAGTAAGAAAACTCCAACGATTAAACCTATTAAGAAAGTTCCAACACCAGATATAATCGAACTACCAATACTAATTAAAGTATTAGGTAAATTTTCTGTAAAGGTTGATAAAGCTTTTTCAATTTTTACAAATAAATTACTTTTAGCAACATCGAAGTCGATACCTGCTATACCATCTAATTTATCAAATAAACCATTAACAGTATCTTGAACTTTAGCAGAAATAGTTGGGAATGACTTAGCAAATTCACTAACTTGTTCATATAAAATAGGAATTATTGCAGCTACCAACAAATACAATAAAGAAATTAAAACAACGTAAATTGCTAATATTGATAAACCTCTTCGTACTTTCTTGGTTTCTAAATAGTTTACTAAAGGTTTAAACAACCAATAAACAACAAAACCTATAAAAACTGGAGTTAAAATCTTTAAAATTGAACCTATGAATTCCATTATTTTCCATTTTTCAATAATTAAAGTAATTCCATAAATACCTAATATTATTATAAGTAAATAAAATATTTTTAAAATTTTACTAGATAATGAAACTACTTCATTTACTTTTTTGTAATTAATTTCATTTTTTTCTTTATCACTCATAATTTCACCTTCTATATAATTATATCTTAAAATAAAAAGGTTATCAATAAAAAAATATGCAATTAACTTTTTTCTTTAACAATTAAAATATAACAAATAAAAAGGAAGTCAACAACTTCCTCATTTCAATTCTAAATCAAATTTTATTTTTTTATTTCTTTATAAACAAATGAATCACCATTTTTAATAAACACCATTTTATATCTTGAACTTTTAATTTTAACTTGATTTAAAAGTTCATCTTCGTAATCAGTAATACTATCTAAAATGCATTCTTCACCATATTTACAACAGCGGTTATAAGAAGCACTATATATATTTTCATTTTCAAGAGTTGAAGTTTTAATAGTATAAGATAGTGGGCGATCAAAGTCTTCACATAAATAAGTTGTATCAACACGACTAATACTTGTATTACCCAAATAAAACTCTACATAGTACTCACTACCTTGTTTATAAACATCTTTAATTTCATAAACAACCTTACTTTGATCACAAAACTCATTTTCAATCATTCCTTCAACTGACGAAAACTTCTTTTTTCCACAATCATCTAAAGTTAAAGTAAAATTCTCGAATTCTACATTGTCTTTAGCAAATACTCTTTCAGCTATTTTTTGAATAGCATCGTAATTTTCTAAATTATTATTTTTATTAAGTAAATAATAATAGTTTGCTGCTATTAAAAATTTTGGAGAATTTATTTCATATTTATTAAAAGTATCAAATTTAATATTTAAACTAGATTCTTTCGTCAAAAAAGCTTCAGTTAATAAAATCAAATCATTTTTTTCTAAAGCTGTTACCTCTTCTTTAGGTTTTTCTAAAGTAACTGGTCTTATCAAATAATAATAAGACGTCATAACTAAAACAGCAACTAATAAAACAACTATTATTATTTCTCCAAAATTTAATTTTTTCATGCCTGCCACCTATTAACAATATCACAACTATTACTTGAAGGTGCTGGATTAGGTAGTGGCATTGTAATTATTTGAGGGACTTTAAAAGCCCTACCAAAGGCAACACAAGTACCTGGTTGTAAACTTTTTTGTTTTTCTACTATTTCATTATTTATGTTAGGAAGCATCTTCTTAATAAATTCTATATCACGAGGATGACTCATTTTAAAGATGAAAAAGTTAGTACATTGTGATATAACTGTTTCTGAAAGTTCAACTGGTCTTTGCGAAATAAGATTATAAATTAATCCATATTTTCTTCCTTCTTTAGCAATTCTTTCAAAAATATTGTAACCAAGTAAATAAACATCATTATCATTTTGAACATAACGATGAGCTTCTTCTAAGAAAACATTAAAAGGAATGGTAGCACGATTTTCTAAATTTTTAGTAAATTCAAATAACATCCTTGAATAGATTTTAGTAATAACTTTAGCTAAAGAATCGTCAACATCTTCTAAATTAAAGTTAATTATTTGAGATCTTTTGCCATCTTTTGAAACTAAAGTAGCAATATATTTTTCTAAACCAAAATAAGCACTTGATTTGTAATCAAAAAACCTAGCATTTTCACTATTAACAATACTATGTAATCTTACTTTTAAAGTAATACCATCACCATATGATTTAGGATTATTTAAAATACCATCAGTTATTAAAGCAAAATCAAGAGCTTCTTCAATATTTTTTAAAGTGTATGCTTTATTTCCTTTAGGAATATAATTATCGTATTCAGCATTTAAAAACTTCGAAATATAAGTATTTAGCAACACTGTTTCTGCAAAATTACCATTAGAATCAATTTCAAAACATTCTCTTAGTTTTCTAGTATAACCAATTCCTTGAACTGTGGCATCGGGATTAAAATTAACAGTTGAACAAGTATTTAAAATAGAAAAGATATCATTTCTTTTATTCATTGCTGTCTGGTTATTATAAATAATATTAATTAAAGCTCGTGCAATCAAATAATCTTTACATTTTGATGCCATTTCTTCTGTTTCAGCAAAGATTTTGACTAAGCGCAATGTTTTTTCAATTATAGGAATCTGAGAATGACTATCAGCCCTTAAAAGTAAAGCTAAATCGTCAACAGTTAATAACCATGGTGGAATGCGAAGTTTTTCACCATTAGTAAGTTCATTAGTTGAATAAAATTTAAAGTGAAAATTAGGATTAATCTTATCAATGTCTTGAAAAGCACTATGATATTCACCATAAGCATCAAATATTAAAAAAATAGCTTTATATGGTGGAAGTTTAGGATTTTCAAAAACATTTTGTAAAATTCTTGCAACACCATAAGATTTTCCTGATCCGGTATTACCAAAAATAGCCATATGGTTACTAAAAAGGTCATTAATTGAGGCAAATATTGGATAATTATTATATAAAGGAGAAGTTCCAACAAAAACATTTTTATTAGTATTTTGACCCATTATAAAAGGAATTTCTTCTTGACTTATTAAACGAACTTGAGCATTTAAAAGCGGTTTTCTAATTGTACCACTTACAAAACTATTATTATTAAATTCGCCTAAAAACCTAATTTTAACCAATTGTTCATCAATATCTTCAATTTCTCCTAATATGCACTTTTCTTGATCTTGAAAAACGACATGCATATTCATAATATTAAAAGATAATGGAACATTCTTATTAAGTGTCACATGTGCAACATTGTCACTTAAATAGACTATTTTATCAAACATACCCTTTTCACCCTTTTATATAAGTTTTTCGATTTTTTCTTTTGTTTTAATATCTAATGATCCAATAATTTTTTTAATCTTTAAACCATTTTTATATAAATTTAATTTTTCTTCATATTCTTCTAATTTTAAAATAGTTAGTTTGATTTGTTTATTAACAGCACTTCTAGTTACATCGTAATTTTCTGCCATTTCACTCAATGTCAAATTATTAAAATAATAATCTTCGAAATATGCTCTTTGTTTGTCTGTCAATAAATTTTTATAATAATCATATAACATTGTCATATATATTGTATTTTCCATTAAATTAACCTCAATATATTAGGAATTATTAACAATAAACCAAAAATTATATATAAAATCGTCATATTTTTTCTTTTATATACAACATGATTACTATATGCCATAAAAAGTAAAACTAATCCCAAAGCAATTTCACGATATTTAGCAAGTAATGGATTAATAAATGTCAGTACAATAAAGACAATTATTGTAAGCATAAAAATTAATTGAATATTTAAGATTTTCTTAATTTTATTATTCTCTTTCTTCATCTTTCATCAAACCCTTAAAAACACCATGAATGTATTTTTCAATATCAAATACCTTCAAATCTTCTTTTCTTTCACCTAAACCAACATATTTAACTGGTAATCCAACTTCTTCTTTAATAGCTAAAACAATACCACCTTTAGCTGTACCATCTAACTTTGTTAAAACTATACCAGTAATTTTAGTTATTTCTTTAAAACTCTTTGCTTGAGCAATTCCATTTTGACCAGTTGTCGCATCAATTACTAATAATGTTTCATGAGGCGCACCAGGAATAATATTGCCAATTACCCGATTGATTTTGTCTAACTCATGCATCAAATTACTTTTATTTTGAAGTCTACCTGCTGTATCAATTAAAACAACATCAAAATTTTCAGCCTTAGCTTTTCCAAGGCCATCATAGACAACACTTGCTGGATCAGCGTTTTCTTTTAAAACTACTGGGACATCAATTCTTTCGCCCCACTCTTTTATTTGTTCTACGGCTCCAGCTCTAAAAGTATCGCCAGCTACCATTAAAACTTTTTTGCCTTTTTCTTTTAAAGAATAAGCAAGTTTGCCAATAGTTGTTGTTTTACCAACACCGTTAACCCCAACAAATAAAATTACGGTTGGTCCTTCGGTACTATAATTTATTTTATTGACAATAATATCATTGTTAACATAAATAATAAATAACTCATCAACAACAATCTCGTTTAATTCTTCAACATTTGTAATATTTTCACTTTTAACACGAGCTTTTAACTTGTCGATAAATTTCATTACTGTATTTACCCCAACATCGGCCATAATTAAAATTTCTTCTAATTCATCAAAATAATTGTCATTTACTTTTTTGTACTTAGTGTTTAACAAAGCTATTTTACTAGATAAATGCTCACTTGTTTTTTCTAAGCCTTTATCGTATAAATTTACTTCTTCTTTTTCTTCTATTTCTTTCTTTTTAAAATTTTTAAAAAATCCAAAAATCCCCATTAAATATCACCTATCATATTAATTTTACACTAGATAATCAGAAAATACAAGCGAACTAATTTAAAAAGAAATAAAAAATGAATTTAACTAAACTAGACAACTAAGCTTTTTTAGCGTATAATTGGTTTATCAAATTTAATGAAAGGAGGAAAAAAATTGAAACTATTTGAAAAAAATAGTACTAAAATATTTGCATTAGGTGGATTATGTGAGATCGGCAAAAACATGTATTGTGTTATGCACGATAATGAAATCGTTATAGTTGATGCTGGTGTTACGTTCCCAGAAGGTGACCTACTTGGAGTTGATTATATTATTCCTGATTTTTCTTTTTTAAAAAAGAATGAAAGTAAAATCAAAGCATTATTTATTACTCACGGTCACGAAGATCATATTGGTGGCATTCCATTTTTACTTCAAAGTATAAATATACCTGCTATATATGCCCCTAATCAAGCAGTCGGTTTAATTAAAAAGAAGTTAGAAGAAAAAGGTATTCAATATAAAAACTTATTTGTTTATACTCAAAATCAAAAAGTAAAATTTAAAAATATCACAGTCGAATTTTTTAGAACTACCCATTCAATCCCAGATTCACATGGAATTTATATTAAAACTCCAAATGGATCGGTTGTTATGACTGGCGATTTTAAATTCGATTTAACGCCAATTGGACCAATGGCCAACTTACAAAAAATGGCTGAAATTGGAGCTACTAACCCAACAATACTTTTAAGTGACTCTACTAATGCCTTGAATGAAGGTTTTGGAGCAAGTGAGTCTAAAGTTGATGAAGCTTTAGGTGAAATATTCTTAAAACATAAAGGAAGAATTATTATTGCAACATTTGCTTCTAACATTTATCGTTTGAAACATATTGTTGATACTTGTAAAAAGAATAAACGTAAAATTGCTATTTTTGGTCGTAGTATGGAAACAAATATAGAAATTTCTATTCAAGGTGGTTATATTAACCATAAAGAAATCTTTGTTTCTGCTGAAGAAGCTAATAAATTACCTGATCAAAATGTTTGTTTACTTTGTACAGGTACTCAAGGTGAACCTTTAGCTGCTTTAAGTAGAGTAGCTGATGGAACTCATAAACAAATTAAACTTCGTGATAATGACTTAGTTATTTTCTCATCTTCAACTATTCCTGGTAATGCTTTAAATATTTCAAGAACAATTAATAAACTTTATATGCGTGGCGTATCAGTTTATACTAATACATCTTTAAGTGATATTCATACATCAGGACATGGTAGTGAGGAAGAATTAAAACTTATGATTCGTCTTATTAATCCTAAATATTTCATGCCATATCATGGTGAATATCGTATGTTAAAAAAGCATGCTAAGATTGCTGAAGATTGCGATATTCCTAAAAATAATACTTTTGTTTTAAAAAATGGCGATGTTTTAATAATGAAAGATGAAAAAGTTGAATTATCTGATCAAACAATTCAAGCCAGCGATATTTATGTTGATGGTAATCGTATTGGTGATGTTAGAAGTTCAATTATTAAAGAACGCAAAGTGATGTCTAATGACGGAATTATAATTGTCATAACTAATTTAGACACTACTAACAATAAATTATTAAGCAAACCAATTATTTCAACAAGAGGTTTTGTATTAGTAAATGAAAATGAAGTTTTATTAAATGAATTAGAAAATATAGCTTATCACGCTATAAATATTAAATTAAATAAAAATTTTAATTTTGCTGATATCAAAGCAGAAATTATTTCTGAATTAACACCATATGTATATGAAAAAACTGGTCGTAAACCAATTATTCTTCCAGTTATTATGGATGTTAAGAAAAAAGTTTTAGTACAATAAAAAAAATTCACTTTTTGGTGAATTTTTTATTTGCTTTCTTTAGCTTTTTTAGGAGCTTTTTCTACTTCTTCAATTGGTGTTGCTTTTGTTGGTTCAGCTTTTTCTAATTTTGTAACAACATCTTTAGTTACAATTAAGGCTTTTTCACGAATTGAATTAGCTGTTCTTTCTAAAATAGGTGTACCCTTTTCAACAGCATAATCTACTAATTCTGTTGCTTTATCTTGAATTTCTTTAGCTTTAGTTTTAGCAATTTCTAAAACTTTTTCTTTATCTAATTCATCTAATTCTTTTTTAATTTCAGCTACTTTAGCTTCAATTTTAGCTTTTACTTCTTCAGAATCCATGTTTTTTACACGATTTACCATTTCATCTAATTTAGCTTTTAACTCTTTACGTGTTTCTTCTCCAGCTTTTGGAGCAAATAGAAAACCTAAACCCAAACCAATACCAACTCCTGTTAATAATTTTCCTACGCCATTTTTTTTACTCATCTTCGTCTTCTCCTTCTTTCTTTTTATCTTTTTTAGAAAATAAACTGCTAATAACATTAGTTACTTTATCAACAAGTTTATCACTTAATAAAGATAAATAATCTGTTGTCGTATCAATAATGTTAAAAACGCCGTTTAATTTTTCAACTTTAGTATTTACTTCATCAAGAGTTTTATTTATTCTTGATAAAGTTCCAAACAACTTAATGATGAAAACAATCATCACTATTAATAGTATAGCAATTAAACTATAAATTATGATCAATAATACTTCTGACATTTTTATTCATCTCCTGATTCTTTTTTCTCATACATGGAATCGATTAAATTAAACAAATCACTTTCAATAAGATCATCTTTATTATTAACTTTTTCTAAATCTTCTTTATTTTTGCTTTCATATTTAGATATTGCTTCTTCTAGTGTCATGTTACTATTAAAAAACATACCTTCAATATCTTCTTCTTTAGAATTTTTAACTGCTTCATCTTCTAAAGCTTTCTTTTCTTTAGGAGTAACCGTTTGAGCAATATCTTCATATTTATTTACTTCGACTTTTGTTAAAGTATTTTCTAATTCATCTTCTAAAGTACCAAATGCTTTTTTTCTTATATCTTCAAAAGCAATAGCTTCATCACTACCTTTATAGTTAAAATAATCTTCGCGACTAGTGCTTGGTCTTTTAGCAACAATATCTTCTTTTTTATAGTTTTTATCAAGAACACCATATACTGGAGAAATGACTGGTGATGGCTTAAAAGTCTTTTTAACTTCTGGGTTCTTCACTGGTGCAATTTTCTTCTCGGGTATTACTGGCTTTACTTTTTCTTTCTTTGGTTCATCATCAAAATCAGCATCATCAAAGTAAACAGGAAAAACAAACTTTTCTTCACGTTTAGTAGGTTCTTCTTTTTTTATTGGTTCTTTTTTTAATTCTTCTTCAATATCTTCTTTTTCTTCTATCTTTGGAGCTGGTATTTCAACTTGAAAAACTTCTTTTTTTATAGGTTCATTTTCTTCGACTTCTTCTTCAGTAAACATATTTTTTAGTTTATCTAATAAGCCCATTTTATCACTCCTTGTCATCTATGATCTCATTATACTCAAGTTCAAAACTATTTGAAGTACTTGTTGACTTAAATATATCATATCTTTCTTCTTTATTCACGAAATAATCTTCATCTAATATTAATTTTATCACATTATCATTGTATTTTATCGTCGATAATATGTATGAAGAGTTTAAAACTACTTCATTTATATTTTCTTTAGTAACCAATGCTTCAATTTTAGCATAATTATACATAAATTCAATTAAATAATATTTATCATCCATTTTAGTTATTTCTAAATAACCTTTTTTATTATTTTGGTTTATAAATTTAGAATAATAAACATCTTTTTTCTCAGTATATTCAAAATCTTTTTTATAATAATAACTAATAACATCTAGATATAAATAATAATAGTCGCCATTACAATACAATTTTTCATTAAAGTCACTACTATCAATATTAACAACACCTCTAGGTAAATAGTATTTATACCCTTTACCATTAATGTTAGCTAAAGTATTATCTTTTGATAGAACAACGCCAACTATATTATCTATACTTTTTGTATCTATTCTTACGACAGTACATCCTGTTAAAAATGTTAAAATTAATAACATCATTAGTACTTTTTTCATAATTCACCACACTTAATATAAGTATACCAAAAAAATGGTATTTTACAAAATTTTTTAAAACTTTACAGTAAAGTTGTTGTCTAATCACAAGAAAATAAGGCTCTATAAATAATTTTACCCATTTTTACAAACTTAGTCTCATATTCAGTAGCAACATTATCTTCATGATCATCTTCATATAAATTTAAGCTCAATTCCTTAATTTTATAACCATAATCAACTAAACTCCTTAAAGAATATTCAAATAATTTACGATTATCTGTTTTCATTTGAATTTCCTTGCCCATTTCAAAAATATGATCATATTTTTTTAAAAATACTGGGCTTGTTAAACGTCTTTTAGCATGTCTTTCTTTAGGCCATGGATCAGAGAAATTCAAATATATTTTGGAAATATTTTTATTTAATATTTTATCAATTTCCATAGCGTCTTCTCTTATAAAATATATATTTGATAATTCTAACTCATCAATTTTTTCAATTGCTCTTACTAACACACTATCATATTTTTCAATTCCTAAAAAATTAATATTAGGATTTCTTCTAGCCATTTCAATTAGAAAATCACCTTTTCCTGTACCAATTTCTAATTGAACATCATTATTATTTCCAAATAATTTTTGTAAATCTAAATTAATTGGTTCAATAATTATATATTTAGATTTATTAATTCTTTCTTTAGCACCTTTAACATTTTTTAAGCGCATTTTCATCACCGTTTATAATTATACACCAAAATTATTTAATTGCATATAATTAGAGTGAAATATAAAAAGGAGTGTGCATATGAAAAAGGATCGTAATTGTGGAGGAAATATGATGATGGGACAAATGTATCAGCAACCAATAATGCCTGTTGCCCCTGTAATGCCAATGAATTATAACAACAATTATACTAATTATAATCAAAGTATAGATCAAAGACTTGATAATATTGAAAAAAGATTATCAATAATTGAAGCTAATTTGAATCAATCAATAAATACAGGATTTAATGGTGCTAATTATCAAATTCTTTAAATAAGCTTATGCTTATTTTTTTATGAAAAACAAGGTCAAAGACCTTGTTATGAAGCTTTACTATATTCACAATAATTTATATTATTATTAATATCTTTAATGTAAGCTCTATAGAAATTAGAAGTTGTTATTTGAGTTTGGTTATTCAAAGACCAATTTTCTCCATCCCAAGAATAAGGTAAACTATTTAATGATTTAAACTGAGAATTAATTAATAATTGATCATTATTAACAGTTATATAACATGTAATAGCATCAGGATCATAATTAATTGTATCTGACACTCCTGAAACTGAAATATTTCCAGCTAAATCTTTAAAATAAGCATACACTGTATAATTACCTTTTTTATTTGGTAAAGTATAACTTGTTAAACGTGAGTAATCAATCCAATTACAATTAGTAGATGATTCTTCTAAGGATAAACAATAATAACCTCGATCTAAATCCGATGATAAAGATACAACAATGATATTTCTCTCAGTTATATTAGCTCGATAGTTAATTGTTATTGAATTATTAATTGGTGGTGTATTATCAATTATTAAACTATCAGCAATTGTTATACGATCATTATAGTTACCAGCTTTATCACTTATAACATTAGGATTTAAATAAACTGTTACCTTACCGTCTCCAGCTTGAGCTTTAATTCGAATAACAGCACCATTACCAGTATCTTCAATAACTTCAGCAGTTGCCAAGTCACTTGTAAAAGCCAAGTCAGATGTCGTTATATGATATTCACCAATCGCCATTGCATCAGCACAATTAATTGTATAGTCAACATAACTATCTTTATTTAAAGCTTGTTTATTAATGACTGGTTTAACTAAACAATATGGTTTAATTTGATCAAGTTTTATTGAAGCTGTTACTTGATTGGTATTACCTGCCATATCTTTAAAAGTAACATAGACATTTTTATCGCCATCACCACTAGATAATACCCAATCGTATGTTTCTTGTAATTTTCGATAGTTGGTACAATTATTTTCAATGTTACTTATACAAACAGATTCAACAGGAGATCCTGTATCAGTATCAACCTTAACTTTTAGAGTAACATGGCTATTATTAGTATAAAGATTGTCTTTAATATCACCAGATAAAGTTACTGTTCCTGTTGGCTTTATATTATCTATTTTAATCGTACTACTTCTTACTGGTGAATTTAACATATTACCAGAGTTATCTGTAATAAATGAGTCTATTTCTAAATAAACATCACCATTACCATCTAATCCTGTAATTACAAATTTAAATTGTTTGTTATTGCCATTTTCAGTTACAATGGCATCACTTAAAGATATCAAATTATTAGAAATTTTAATTTGGTTTGCTGATAATTCTAAATTGCTTATTCCTGAAACATCATTACAATTTAAAGTTATTTCTGCTATTGAATTATTATTTAAAGCCGTTTTTGTTGGTGATAACCAATTACATGATGGTGCTTCAATATCATAATTAATGGTGTCATTAATTGTAGCAATAATATTACGATTAGCATTTCTGATAAATAAGTGAGCAATATTTACACCACTTACAAGATTAATATTTCCTTCAGCACTATTTTTAGTCATACTTAGTTTTTGCCAAGTACAACTAGCTTCATTACCAAGTGTTACACAATATTCAGCATTAATTGATGAAGTGTAATTTAAATAATATTTAACAGAACTTTTATTAGTAAAATTAACTTTATTATTGCTATCTTTTAGTTTAAAACTACTTACAACAACTTTTTCTGATTCTGAACCAATTATACAAGATTCAACTTCGGGACAAGTATCGTTATATTCGTATAAAAATTTTGAATAAGAATCGTCCCATTTAACAACTACACAACTATTTAAAATGGTATTATCTTCAAGATTTTTAAGATCTTTATTAGAAATATAACCAAATTTCTTCATTTGATCTAAAGTTATTTTTACTCCTTTTTCTTCATTAGATGCTTTAGTTAAACACGATTTATTATTAAGAGTTATATTTTTAGCTGTTTCAACGATGCGTGATTTTTGTTCTTCGTTTAGTTTTTTGCGATTTTCTTTAATTATTTGGCTAAATTGAACAGTTACAATTGAAGCAAGAATCCCCATGATAATTAATACACCAATCATTTCAACAAGCGTAAATCCCTTTTTATTCATATTCTCACCATTTTAATTATAAAGGTTTTAAGAATTTTTTTCAATAAAAAAGAAGCATTTTATTTTGCTTCTTCTGTTGCTCTAGTTTCTCTTATAACAGTTACTTTTATTGTTCCTGGATATTGTAATTGCTCTTCAATTTTTTCTTTAATTTCACGAGCAACTTTGAAACTACCTAAGTCATCTATTACTTCAGGTTTTACAATAACTCTTATTTCGCGGCCAGCTTGAACAGCATAAGTTTTATCAACGCCTTCAATATTAGTAGCTATTTTTTCTAAGTCTTGTAAACGTTTAACATAATTTTCTAAAGAATCATTTCTCGCACCTGGTCGTGATGCTGATAAAGCATCAGCAATCGCAACTATTGTTGAAATAACACTTGTAGCTTCAACATCACCATGATGAGATTCGATAGCATTGATAACTTCTTTGCTTTCTTTATACTTTCTAGCAAGCTCGGCACCTATTTCTACATGAGAACCTTCAACTTCATGATCAACAGCTTTACCTATATCATGAAATAATCCTGCTCGTTTAGCAAGCATAACATTCTCACCTAATTCACCAGCGATTAAACCTGACAAATTAGCCACTTCAATTGAATGTTGTAAAGCATTTTGACCATAACTAGTTCTAAAATATAATTTACCTAAAATTTCTACTAAATCAGAATCAACTTTAGTAATTCCTAGTTCAAATAAAGCTGTTTCTCCAAGATCACGTATCTTAACTTTCATATCTTTTACGGTTTTATCATATAATTCTTCAATTCGTGTTGGATGAATTCTTCCATCTTTAATTAAACTTTCAATGGTAATACGAGCAACTTCACGACGATATGGGTCAAATGATGAAAGTACAATAGCTTCTGGAGTATCATCAATAATTAGATCAACACCAGTAACAGATTCTAAAGTACGAATATTTCGTCCTTCACGACCAATTATACGACCTTTCATTTCATCATTAGGCAAGTTAACAACAGTAATTGTTTGTTCATTGGCAACCTCACTAGCATATTTTTGCATAGCACCAACTAATAATTCTTTTGATTTTTTATCAGCTTCTAGTTTAGCTTCTGTTTCACGTTCATGAATGTAGTTTACAATTTCTAAGTTCATCATGTCTTCAACTTTTTTCATAACCATATCACGTGCTTGATTTTTAGTAAATCCCACAATTTTTTCAAGTAAATCTACTTGTTCCTTTTTAATCCCCTCGATTTTTACTTGCTCAGCTTGTATTTCGTTTTGTTTTTCAATTAAATTTTGTTCTTTTTGTTCTAATTGATTTTCACGGTTTTGGATAGTTTGATCACGACGATCAATATTATTTTCGCGAACTAATAAACGATCTTCTGCTTCTTTAACTTCGTTTTTTCTCTCCTTTATATCCTTTTCCGCTTCTAATTTCAATTTATAAGCTTCTTCTTTAGCTTCTGCTATATAATCTCTTTTAAGTTTATCAGCATCTTTTTGAGCTTTATCAAGTAATGACTCAGCTTTTTTAGCCATTCTTGAGTTTCTAAAATAATTAAAAACAATGACGGCAATTGCGCCGACGAAAAGACCAACCAAACCAAGTAACAAGGAAGTATTATTATCCATAAATTATCCCTCCTAATCACTTTAAATTTATGTAAACACGAAATATTGTGGTTAACTCCACACAATATTATTGTAAATGTAAATAGCTCATAAGTCAAGAAAAAGCACAAGCAAGAATTTTTACGTTAAGTTTATTAAATTAAAAGAAAGCATTATGCTTTCTTGTCTGATTTAGCGATGGTAATACCATAATGATCACGAACTTTAGCTTCCAATTCTTTATAAAGATCATTATTTTTCTTAAGCAATTCTTTAACATTTTCTTTACCTTGTCCCAGTTTTTCACCTTTGTAAGAATACCAAGCACCAGTTTTTTCAATAATGTTAGCATCACTTGCTAAATCAATTATTTCGCCTTCCTTAGATACACCGTGACCATAAGTAATATCAACTGTACAAGTTTTAAAAGGTGGGGCCATTTTATTTTTTACTACTTTGATATTGGTTTTATTTCCAACAATAGAATCCCCATTTTTAATTTGTTCTGCTCTTCTTATTTCTAAACGAATTGAAGAATAAAATTTTAAAGCACGACCACCGGGGGTTGTTTCAGGGTTGCCAAATAAAACACCAACTTTTTCACGTAATTGATTAATAAAAATAGCAATAGTATTAGTTTTACTAATAACTCCTGATAATTTACGCAAAGCCTGACTCATTAAACGGGCTTGCAAACCAACATGAGAGTCGCCCATCTCCCCTTCAATTTCCGCTTGAGGGACTAAAGCAGCAACTGAATCAATTACTATAACGCTGATAGCTCCACTTCTAACCAAGGCCTCACAAATTTCCAATGCTTGTTCGCCATTATCCGGTTGTGAGAGCAAAAGTTCTTCAATATTAACTCCCAAATTAGCTGCATACTTCGGATCAAGAGAATGTTCTGCATCAATAAAAGCTACTCGTCCACCTAATTTTTGAGCCTCAGCAATGGCTTGCAAAGCAAATGTTGTTTTACCACTAGATTCTGGACCATATATTTCTATTATACGTCCCTTAGGATAACCACCAATTCCTAAAGCAATATCTAAAGATATTGAACCACTTGGGATTACATCAATGTGAGAATTTGGGTGATCTCCAAGTTTCATAACTGCTCCTTTTCCAAACTGTTTTTCAATGTCAGCAAGTACTTGATCTAAAGTTTTATCATTAGTTGATTTAACCATTCGTATGTTCCTCCTAACTTCTAATTAAATTATATTTCATTTGTTTCAGAATGTCAACATTAAATACGAACATTTGTTTTAGTTTATTGAATTTTATATTAATAAAAGTGATAAAATAGATAAATTTTTCCACAAAAAAAGTTATTTTTGCAAAATAACTTTTCCTATTTTCCACTTTGCATTATTAAACTTTTATTTGCGTAATAATATTGAACTCCTGAAATAATTGATAATACACAAGCGATTATTAATAAGAAATCAGAAACATATAAATTCCATAATTCAAATGGTAAGTTATTAAATAATGTTAATGAAACTCCAGTCATCATACAAACAGATTTAATTTTACCAAGTTTACTTGCTGCAATAACTTTACCTTTATTACCAGCTAACATTTTTATTGAATTTACAATTTCATCACGTACAATTATCACAGTTGGAATAATAGCACTTATATATCCTTGAGCTGCTAAAATAACTAGTACTGAATTAACTAAAACTTTATCGGCAATAGCATCTAACATTTTACCTAAGTCAGTTACTTGATTACGTTTTCTTGCTAATTTTCCATCAAACATATCAGTTAAAGAAGCAATTACAAATAAAACGCCTGCAATCACATATTTTGAATCTACTTTTAATAACTCATTTACAAATAATTGAGGAAATTCAATTCCAAAAGCATCAAAAGGCGTTAAAAGTAATAAAATTATTACAAATGATAAAATAATTCTTGATAATGTAAGTTTATTAGGTAAATTCATTCTTATCTCCTATCTAAAAATCATAATTAATACCACTACCGCTATTAAAGCAAGAGCTATAATAATGTAGATCCAAATATTATTTTTACTATAATAGTCGATAGTATATGGTGATCTAATTTTATCATCTTTATTTAATTCTTCTTTTTTCGCTGCTTCTATTTCATCTAGTGATATCTTAGAAGTATAGTCAAAAAGATATTCATTAAACTCATCTACTAAATCATCATATTTTAGTCCCAAGTATTTGGCATAATCTCTTATAAAGTATTTTAAATAAAATATATCTTGAAAAGCTTCTAAATTACCAGCTTCAATATTTTCTATCTGACTGTTAGTAACTTTTAAATCATTCGCTGCTTCCTCTATACTTATATCAATACTTTCCCGGGCTTCTTTCAATTTTGCTCCTATATCTTTCAAGCAAAATAACCTCCTTATAAAACAATAACATTAATAAGCCATGTTCTGTAACAAATAAATTTGTTGGTAAACATTTATCTATCTTTCGATCTAATTTTTAAATTCGTTTCTCCAAAATTAGTTCCCCTACCATAATTTGGGTTTCTCACTCGCGGGGTTTACGTCGTCTCACTTGATTCATTTCTAAATCAATTCGTCACTATAGCACTTTTATATCTACTAAAACCTAAACGGTTTATTCGAAGCCGTTAGTATAAACTACCATAGGTTATTTTTTCCCTATGCGCGAACACTACTATCATCACAGATAGTGTGAGCATGGACTTTCCTCTACATTGTTCATGCAGCGTTTACCTAAATGTTATTATCTATCTTTGTCATATACAATTTTTTCTAAATTAGATAGTCTTCTTAGTACATCAGCTGTACTTGAATTATCTTCTTTAGTGTTAGCAAGTAATTCTAACTTAGCTTTCATATTTCTTAAATCTTGTTTTAAAGAAATATTTTCATCAATTAATTCTTGTTTCTCATTAGCTGCCTCTTTTAACAAGCGATTAAAAACTTCATAATCCTTAATAATGATATCTAAAAAATGATCAACTTCTTGTGGACGATAGCCACGAGTATCAATTTTAAACTCTTTACTAAGTATATCTTTACTTGTTAATTCGATTTCTTGTAGCATTAAATATCACCTCTATTATTAAGATAATTTTCTCAAAAAAAGAGGTTTTTGTCAATTAATTTTTAAAGCGCAATTATTATATAATAATTATTTATATTTGTCAAAAATAGGAACTATTTTAATATATTCAAGGCTTTTAGCATATTTTATATTATTAAGCATTTCATTATATATTTTATTAACTTTTTCTTGATCCGACATTTTATCACCAAAATAAATATAACACCTATTAAAATTAAATTCATCTTATTCGACAAAAATAGTTAATTTATTACATTTTTATAGAAATTTTTACTCATATATAGTATAATTAAATAGGTGAAATTATGAATTATCCAGGAAAAGCCAATAATAATTATGTTAAAGAAATTAATTATAAAAATCGTGGAATGAATTTTGAAGATGATTTAAATTTAACTAACAATTATTATTTAGAAATCAACAAAGCCATTATTTATAAAAAGCCAACACCAATTACCATTTCTAAAGTTGAATTTAATAGCAAAAAAGAACGGGTAATTAAGGAAGCTTATTTTAAAATTCCTTCAACTACTGATTATAATGGAATTTATAAAGGAAAATACATTGACTTTGAGGCTAAGGAAACTAAATTAAAAAACTTTCCTCTTATCAATATTCATAAACATCAAATCGAGCATTTAAAAAGAGTTAATGAACATGGTGGAATTGCTTTCATTTTGGTTCATTTTTCATCTTTAAATGAAATTTATTATTTAGATATTAAAGATTTACTTTATTATTTAGAAAATTATAAAAAAAGTTATGTTTCTTATGATTTTTTTAATGCTAAAGGCTATTTAATAAAAGAAAAAATTAATCCAAGGATCGATTATTTAAGCGTAATTGATAGTATCTATTTTAAAGGAGAAAAACATGAATAAAAAGAAAAAGGAAATTAAACCTAATCAAAAATTTATAAAAAAAGATAATAAGAAAATAGAAGTTCAGAAAAATAAAGAAAATAATAATTCAAAAGAAAAAAATATAAAAGAAAGTAAAGAAACTAAAAAGAAAAATTTTAATTTTAAAGCTTTTTATAAAAAATATAATATTTATATTTTTACATTTATACTAGTTGTAGCAATTCTAATAGTTGGTACTCTGGCCCTTGGGTTTAAAAAAACAGCTTTAATTTTACTTGGTGTTTTAGTTTTAGCAGGTATTTTAAAATTAATATCTAAAAAGAAAAGTAATAATAAAAATGAGAAAAAAAATAGTAATGATGTTATAACTCATAAGGGTTTAAAAATATTTTTATTAGTTTGTTTTTCAATAGGAATTATTGGTTTAATAGCTGCTGGCATTTTTGCATATGTAGTTGTTAAAACAGCAACCACTAAATACGATCCTAAAAAATTAACTAATCAAGAATCAAGTATTATTTATGATCGTGATGGTAAAGTATTTGCTGAACTTGCTAGTGAAAAGCGAGAAATAGTTTCTTATGAAGAATTACCAGAAGTATTAGTTAATGCTATTATAGCAACTGAAGATTCAAGATTCTTTCAACATAATGGATTTGACTTATTACGTTTTACTAAAGCTAGTATTGGTCAAGTTCTAGGTAGAAACTCTGGTGGTGCTTCTACTCTAACAATGCAAATTAGTAAAATGCGTTTTACATCAACAATTGATTCAGGTATTGAAGGAATTTTAAGAAAATTCCAAGATATTTATCTATCAGTATTTAAAATTGAAAGAAATTATACTAAAAAAGAAATTATTGAAATTTATACCAATTCATTTTATTTAGGTGGTGGCACCTACGGTGTTGAAAAAGCTAGTCAAGTTTACTTTGGTAAAAGTGTTAAAGATTTAAATCTTGCTGAAGCGGCTTTAATTGCTGGACTATTTCAAGCACCTAATGATTATGATCCATTAATTAATCCTGATCGTGCTGAAAAACGTCGTGAACAAGTTCTATATTTAATGGAATTACATGGATATATTACTGAAGAAGAAAAAGAAATTGCTTTACAATTAAAAGTTCCTTCTCTACTTAAGAAAACAAAAGAAAATAATACTCTTGCTAAACAATATTTAGCATTTATTAATACTGTTGTTAAAGAAGTAGAGACAAAAACAAAGTTAAATCCATACTATACTCCAATGCATATTTATTCAACGATGGATCGTGATAAACAAGAATACATTGACAAAATAATGTATACAAATGATCTATTCAAATGGCAAAACTCTAAAGTTGATGCCGGTATTGTTGTTTTAGAAACCGGAACTGGTGAAATTGTTGCTATCGGTGGTGGTCGTAATACTGTTGCTCGTGGCTTCAATAATGCAACGGATACTAAAAACCAAATTGGTTCAACATCTAAACCTTTATTTGATTATGGCCCTGCTATTGAATACAATCATATTTCAACCTATAATTTAATAGCTGATGAACCATATAAATATAGTAGTGGTGGTAACATTAACAACTGGAATGGTAGTTACGATAATATAATTACAACTAGAGAAGCTATTCGTGACTCTAGAAATGTTCCTGCTTTAAAAACATTTCAATCAGTTAAATTATCAAATATTAAAGATTTTGTAACAAAATTACATTTACATCCTGAAGAAGGATTGCATGAAGCTCATGCTATCGGTGGTTATAATGGTGAAAGTCCATTAAGCCTTGCTGGTGCTTATCAAACAATTGCAAGTGGTGGTTATTATATTGAACCACATAGTGTTAGAAAAATTGTTTACCTTGAAAATGGTGAAGAATATAACGTTGTAACTCCTAAAGAAAAAGCCATGAGTGCTTCTACAGCATATATGTTAACTGATATGCTAATTACAACTTTTAGAAAAGCAATCGGTTCAATCAATGGTGCAACAGTTGCTTCTAAAACAGGTACAACTGATTTCTCACCTGCTACAATTAAAGCAAATAATTTATCAAGATATGCTGTTCGTGACTTATGGTATGCTGGTTTTAATAAAGATTATACTTTAACTGTTTGGTACGGATATGATCGTATCTACAGTGATTACTATACTATACGTGGTAATTCTAGTCATCGTAATTTATTTGTTCTAGTTGGTAAAAAATTATTTAAAGGTTATAACTTTATGAGTAAACCAAGTAACGTTGTTAAAGTTGAAGTTGAAAAAGAAAGTTATCCTGCTAAATTACCTAGTGAATACACACCAAAAGATTATCGTACAACGGAATTATTTATTGATGGTACTCAACCTACAGAAGTCTCAACAAGATTTAGTCAACTTGCAAACGTAACTAATTTAAGTGGTACCTACTCTAATGGTAAAGTTACTCTTGCTTGGTCACCAATCGCAACGCCAGAAACTTTAAATGAAGATTATTTAAGAAATATGTATAATCCTTTATTTACAAATAGTACTCAATTAGAAAAATATTTAGAAAAACGTATGAAGAGTGAAAAAGAATTATTTGGTAATATGGGTTATCGCATTTACATTAAACATGCTGATGGAACTCTTGAAGGTATTGACTATACTTATGATAGTACTTATACTCATACTATTTCTAATACTAATGATTCTATTACTTACGTTGTAAAGAGTGAATTTGATGTCTTTAGTGCTAACGCTAGTTCGGGAGCTGAAGTAACTGTAACATTTAGTAATAGTGATGTTATAATAACTTCTTACTTAAATGGTCAATCTAATGTTGATATTGCTATAGGTAGTACTTATACTGAACCAGACCCACCAGTCTACGTTCAAGAAAACTTAATGTCAGTAACTAATTTAGCAACTATTAGTACAGAAATAAAGATTGCTGGAACTGATACAATTGTTTCTTCAATTGATACTTCTAAAGAAGGTAATTATGTTATTAATTACACTATTCGTTATAAAAATTATGAAAATGTCTTAAAAAGATATGTAAACGTAAAATAAGCTTGAAAAAGCTTATTTTTTTACAAAAAAACTCGTTATTTAAACGAGTTACAATATTTTTTTAGTCGACAATTACTACACTCTGGTTTGATAGCTTTGCAGTGATATCTACCAAAAAAGATTAATTGATGGTGAAGTTTATTTATCTGATCATTAGGAAGAACAGCCATCAATTTTTTTTCAACTTCTAAAGGTGTATCATCAGGATCAGCTAAACCCAAACGTTTGGCTATTCGGCTAATATGAGTATCAACAGCTAATGTTGGTTCATTATAAAGTTCAGCTAAAACAACATTAGCTGTCTTACGCCCGACTCCACTTAATGATTCTAAATAAGTGCGATCATTACAAATAGGTTTTTGCTTTAATTGTTTAGCAATCAAAATAACATTTTTAGCTTTAACGTGATATGTCCCTATAGGTTTTATTATATTTTCAATATCTAAAACATCAGCGTTAGCTAAAGATTCTATAGAATTATATTTTTTAAATAATATATCTGTCACTTGATTAACTCTTTTATCCGTTGTCTGAGCACTTAACATTACAGCTATTAATAATTCATAATCTGAAGAATAATTAAGCTCACAATGAGCGTTAGGAAACAAAAAATCTAAATAAGAAATTATATCATTCATCTTCATTTAAATAATCATATTCAAACAATTTTTTTGTTTCTTTTTCTTTCTTTATTTTTTTATATTCTTTTTTACTATTTTCTACATCAGACTTTGTTTTAATACCTTTACGCTTCCATTCTGCTAAAATGTGATCAATATATCTTAAGTTACGCACATCATTATAAACAGCTTCTGTAAGTGCACATAACACCAATTCTTCTGTATAGCTTTCTTCTAATTTACCTATTATGGCATATTCATTAGGTGAAAGAGTTCGTCCAAATTCTTTTTCAAAAGCGTCATATAAAGTAGATTTTACTTCATTTTTTTCACTTGTTTCATTAACAAGTAAAAAAGCCATTTTTTTATAAAGTTTATCTAATTTAAAATATTCACTTCTAATATTTCTTTCTTTAATAACTTCTAATTCTAATAAATCTTTATTTCCCAGATTGGTTATTACTTCTAAAACTTGTTCTAAATTTAAAGATAAATCTTTACCGATTTTTTCAGCATTAAAAATTAGACTTTTTTCATTTAATAAATATATTAAAAATATCAATTCAAAATCTGTTAAATTTAGTTTTTTATAAAGTTTTAATAAAACTCTTGGAAAAGACATTGATGCATCTTCTAAAATAGAAGTAATTTTTTCTAACATTTTACCACCTACTTATATTGACTTTTTACATATGATTTTAAAATTCTTTTTTTATTGCATAACTTATTATACAAGATTTTTCTTTCTAAATCAAAGAAAATTTCTTTTAAAAAAGCATCAGGATTACGATCTAGTATTTCACATATTTCACTTGCAGTTATATCGATATCTTCTTTTCTTTTGATTTGTAAAGAATTATAAGCTTTAGTAACTTTTATTTTATCTAAACCTTTTATTTCTCCAACTATTTGCGAAATAAAAAGTCCATATTTATATAAATTATAATTATCTAATACACTTTCATGTAATAAACTTTTAATATTATTAATTTGTTCTTTTTCGGCTTTATTAAAAGGATATTTATCTATTCCTTCTAATTGAGCCCATATACCAAGACCAATTGTATTTAAACTAACCTTTGATAAATTATTTAAATCTAAAGGTTTATCTAAACCTAATTCTTGAATTAATAGAATGCCTTTTTTTAAATTTTGGCTATTAAATATTTTATCTAATTCACTTTTTTTACGATAGTATGATAAATGTTTTAATAATTCACGATTATTTTTAATGGCTTCTTTTAATGAATCATCGAGATCAAAGTTTAAAACACTTGCAAAACGAATTGCTCGAAGGATTCTTAAGCTATCTATTTGCATACTTTCATTAGGATCAATGACGGTTTTAATTACTTTATTTTTAATATCATTTAAACCATTTAATAAATCGATATATTTACCATTTTTATCTAAACATACAGTATTTATTGTAAAATCTCTTCGCATTAAATCTTCTTCTAAATTATTAGTATAAAATACTTCACTAGGGAAACGATTATTAATGTATTTAGTTTCCTTGCGAAAAGTTGTTAATTCAAAACGAATATTTTTATATATTAAAGTTACACTCCCATATTCCTCTTTGGGTAAAATAGCTGTATCAAATATATCATTTAATTCTTTGGGAGTGGCACTTGTACAAATATCAACATCATCACTTTCTTTTTTTATATAACGATCTCTTACATAACCACCAACAATATAAGCTTCATAACCTTTATCAGTGATTAAAGAAAGAAGTTCTAAAGCAATTGGTAACATGAATCTTCTCCTTCCAAAAAAAAAGGTTTACGAAAAACCTTTTAGTTTAAAGCTTCTTTTAATTTAGAGCCAGCTTTAATTGTTGTAGCAACTCTTGCAGGAATAACAACTTTTTCTCCTGTTCTTGGGTTACGTGCATCTTTTGCTGGTTTATTTTTAGCTGCAAAAGTACAGAAACCTGTTAAAGTTACCTTTCCGTTTTCTTTTAATCCTTTAATTACACCACTCATCATTGCTTCTAAAGCACGAGTTGCGTCAGCTTTTGTTAAGCCAGTTTCGGCAGCAATATAATTTACTAAATCTGCTTTTGACATTTCTATTTACCTCCTATTGTGTTAAGCTATTTTGCTTACAATCTAAATATATCAGATTATGGTAGTAAAATCAAGGGGTTTTACTGATTTTGCTTGTATTTTATTATTATTTTGTTAATTTTTTAAATTAAGCTTTTAAAGAGAAAAAAGTTACTTTGTAACACTCAAGTTTTTTACTTCAATCATGTTTAAATCACTTTGATAAAAGCGATCAAAAAAGTGAAATAAACCGGTATCTTTACCGAGTTTTACAACACCACCACTGATAATAACTATTACATTGTTATTTTTAAAACTATTGCGAACATTTTTAGCAAATAATTTTTTACTTGGTGTAATTAATCCATTAGTTCCTTTTATAAAGTGTGGCATTAGCCCATTATGAGTATGACCTGCTAAAACTAAATCAAAGTTAGCAATTGTTGAAGTAAACTTTTTAGAATCAAAGTGAACTGGTGTATGACATAATAAAATATTATATTTTTTCTTGGGAAATTTTATTTTAGATAATTCATTTAATAATAATTTTTCATTCATAGCTTCATTTTCGTAGTAGCGGATTGAAGGATTAAATCCATAAAAACAAATATTATTATCTATATAAAATTCATTATCTAAAAGAATGCAATTTTTAATTTCTTTTAATTTTAAATACCATTTATTATCAGATAAACCTTGATAATCACGAACATCATGATTACCTAAAGAAATAATAATTTTATATTTTGATAATTTTTCTAAAAAATTTATTAAACCAGTTATATCTAGTCCAATATGATCAATTAAGTCACCAGTAATACAAACATAATCAGGTTTTTCTAAAGCTAAAGCTTCAATTATATCATTGAACTTTTTTTGTTTATAATTAATATTAAAATGGATATCAGAAAAGTGAGCTATTTTCATACTCACATTTCCTTTTAAATTATATTTAGTTATTTTCAAATTTTCACCTATTTAGATATTTTTTCGAATTTAGTAATTAATTCTGATTTAGATACAATTTCTTTTGTATCGTCTTTAGTGTATTCAAGTTCAATACTACCTACTTCAGTTGAATTACCTAAAATAGCTATATATGGAATACCTAGAACTTTAGCATTTCTAATTTTTTTACCAATTGAATCATTAGTGTCATCAATAATTACAGGAATATTTAAATTTTCTAAGGTTTCATAAAGTTCTGAAGCTTCATTAGTTCGATCATTATTACTAATAATATATAAATAATATGGAGCAACACTTAAAGGTAATGAAAATCCTACTACTTCACCATTTTGTTTAATTGTATTATTTTCGTATATAACACCTAAAACACGACTAACTCCTATACCATAGCAGCCCATATAAAATGGTTTTACTTGATTGTTTTGATCAATATATTTAATGTTCATTGATTCTGAATATTTTGTACCTAAAGCAAAAATATGGCCTAATTCAATTGCTTTTAAGCGATTTAAATTAGCTATATCTGTTATATTATATTCTTTCTTTAGGTATTCTTGATAATTTTCTTTTTCTAAAACTTCAGTATTTAATCCAACTTTACCATCATAAAGAATTGTATCTTCACCAGACTCAGATATAACCATCATTTCTTCAGATCTAGTCCCACCAATAGTTCCATTATCAGCAGCAACGGCAACTAAATCTAAATTCAATTCTTCAAAAGCATCAAAATAAGCTTTTTTTACTTGATCATAAGTCTTATTTAAGCCTTCTTCATCTTGATCAAAAGAATATAGATCAAACATTAAAAATTCTTTACCACGATATAAATAACCACGATTTCTTATTTCATCACGGAATTTTTTACCTATTTGATAAAAAGAAACTGGTAATTGTTTATAAGAAACAATACGATTTTCAGCAAATTTAGTTACGGCTTCTTCAGCAGTTGGTGCAAGGCAATAATTTCCTTTGTCAGTTTTTACTGTTAACATTACACCTTCTTTAATATATTTATCAAATCTACCAGATGAACGCCATAATTCTTCTTGTTGTAAAAGTGGCATTTCTACTTCAATGGCATCGATTTTATCCATATGTTTTTTTATAATTTTTTCAATATTATCTTCTACTCTTAAAACAATATTGTCATAAGCATATAAACCACTACCAAATTGTTTTATTTGACCAGTTTGTAACAATATATCTTGGCCTGGATACATTTTATCTAATTCTGTTAATTTAACATTTTTTAAACCCATTCTTGATACTTTCATAAATAAACCTCCTAAAAAATGGTCGGAAAGATGGGATTTGAACCCACAACCTCTTGGTCCCGAACCAAGTGCTCTACCAAATTAAGCTACTTTCCGAGAAAAAAAGGATGATACAAAAGGAGTGCAAAGCACGGTACCATCCTAAATTTTACTTAATTTTGATAACGGTTTTTAAACCGGAAATGATTAGTTTCTCTCCGAAGGCCGGATTTATAGGTTTTATTACTTGTTTTCACTAAACCAAGCTCACTAAAATAAAATTATCTATAAAATTCCTTCATCAACAATTTACGTTTGAATTATAGCAAATATTTAGTTTATTGTCAATTGATTTTTAATGTTGTTTCATTGGAAGCATTATCGCTTACTTTAACAACATATTTAGAACTATTATCCCCCATTCCCATTATCTGAGACATTTTTATTTCTCCTGAATCAGTTGTTAAAATTTCTTTTTCATCACAATACCAAACATACTTAGAAATTCCACTTAAGTCATTATCACACGTAACATTTATGGTTGTATTAGTATCAGTTAATTTACCTATTCTGGATATTTGACATTTAGGTGCTGTTGTATCAATTTTATAAGTATCATGGTATTCAATTTCTTTATTGTTACGATCTATACCACTAATATATAAATTCCAAATGCCATCTTTCAATGTTATTTTATCAACTAATTCTTGATCTGGCGTACAAGGATCTTCTTTAGTAACACAATATTTAGAAGTTTTGATGTTTTCCTTGGTAATTGTTAATTCTAAATTTTTATTATACCAATTATTACTAGCTTTAATGTTGGTGTTGACACTCAAAGAAACAGGATAACTTTTAACGCTTATTTTAGTTGAAGCACTAGATCCATTATTTAGGGTTGCTGTAATTACAACGTCTCCAAATGATAACCCTGTAACCTTACCTGATCCATCAACTTCGGCTATTTTAGGATCAGAAGATGACCAAGTAATCATGATATTGGGGTTAGTATTTCTTATGGTATAAGTCACAACAATTTCACTTCCAATAAATACTTCTCCAGCATTTTCATTTAAAACAATAAATGGTTTTGATGCTATATTCTTTTTGCTATAATTTATTAAAAATATAGAGCCAACTATTACAATTAATAAAATACATATTACAAAAACACGATCTTTTCTTAATTTTCCTTTTTTATTCATTTTTTCCCTCTTTATTCATTAATATTATAACACAAGATTAAAAAAGACATATAGTAAAAACTACATGTCTTCTAATTTATATTTATTTCTTTAATACTTCAATAGTCTTGCGCATTTCTATATCATACTTAATCATATCAATTCCACCAAAGTTTTTAAGCAATTCTTCTTTAGTCATATTGTATTTAGTAGCTAATTCTGAAGCTTCCTTATCGGCTTCTTCATCAGTAACAACGATATTTTCTTTTTTAGCAATTGCTTCTAACATTAAACGGAATAATACACGTTTTTTAGCTTCTTCTTTCATTTGATCTTCTAAAGCTTCTTGGTTAGAATTAGTATATTTATAGAATTGTTCAAGAGTTATACCTTGCATTTTTAAGTTATCTTCATATTGATGTAACATACGATGTACTTCTTCATGAACCATTTCATCTGGAATTTCAACTTCAACATTTTTAGCTGCAGCTTCAAGTAAAGCATCAATGTATTTGTTTTCGTTTTCAGTGTCTTTACGAGCCTTAATACTAGCTTTTACTTCTTCTTCTAATTTTTCTTTAGAATCAACACCATCCATAGCTAAATCTTCAAAGAAATCAGCATCTAATTCTGGAATTTGAGTTTCTTTTACTTCATGAACTTTTACTTTAAATGTAACTTTAGCACCTCTTAAATCTTCAGCATGATAATCTTCTGGGAAAGTTACTTCGATTTCTTTTTCATCGCCTGATTTTAAACCAATTAGTTGTTCTTCAAAACCAGGAATAAATGTGTGTGAACCAATTTCAAGAGAATAATTTTCAGCTTTTCCACCCTTAAATGGTACACCATCTTTGAAACCTTCGAAATCAATAATTGCTAAATTGCCTTCAGCAATTGGACCATCTTTAATTACATTTTCAGCATAACGATGTTGCATTTCATGAATAGTTTCTTCAATTTCTTTTTTAGTTACTTTTGATGTTTCTTTTTTAACACCTAAATTAGTATAAGCACCTAATTTTACTTCTGGTTTTAATACAAATCCAAAAGCAAATTCACAGCTATTTTCATCGATTGCTTTTAAACCAACTTCAGGTTCAGCTACTATTTCTAAATCTTTGTTTTCATCTAAAACTTTAGCATAAGCATTTTGTAAACACATCTCTGCTGCATCCATATAAAGAGATTCTTTACCATATTTTTTTAGGAATACTTCTTTTGGAGCATGTCCTGGACGAAATCCATCAATTTTAGCTTTAGCATTAGCTTTTTTAAATGCTTTATCTAATGCTTCTGTCCATTCTTTACCTTCTATTTTTACATTAATTTCTTTTTTCATGTATTTCCTCCTTAATACTTCTCTAGTATATAATATTTAATTTGTTTTATCAAGAAAAAAGCACCATTGTGCTTAAAAAATTTCCTTTATTTCAACGTTATATTCGCCATTAGGACTTTCAACAGTAACAACGTCACCAACTTTATGATGCATTAATGCCTTAGCAATTGGAGACTCGTTAGAAATTTTATTATTAAATGGATCTACTTCTTTACTACCACAAATAGTGTAAACATCAGTTTCATCATCATCGTCATATTTAATTTTTACATTTGTTCCAATATCTACAACTTCAGTATTTCTTTCTTTAATAACTTCAACATTTTCTAACATTGCTTCTAATTCTTGAATTTTTCCTTCGACTAAAGCTTGTTCTGTACGAGCAGCATCATATTCAGCATTTTCTGACAAATCGCCTAAAGCACGAGCTTCTTTTAAAGCAATAATTACTTCTGGACGTTTTACATTTTTAAGTTCATCTAATTGTTTTTTTAATTCATCTACACCTTCTTGAGTAAGGTATACTTTTTTTTCTTCTTTATTCATGGTTATTCACCTAAACCTTTCATATATAAACGTACAACATATTAGCATATTTTTGACTCGTTGTCAAACTCTTTTTACACGCATTAAATCATCTTTGTAAACTTTAAATGGTACTTTTATTTTAATTATTTCTTTAGGATGTCTAGCTGCATCTATCTCTTCTAAATCCTCATTATAAACAGCTTCGATTACCAAATCTTTTTCTTCATTTGGGCCAAATATTTGAACAATATTTCCTTTTTCAAAATAATTTCTTTCTTCAATTGTTGCTATTTTTGTTTCATCATCATAATCAAGAATTACACCTAAAAAATCTTGATTAGATATCTCAACACGATCATTATAGTATTGACAATTAAAACCACTATCGCCATTAAAAAACTGAACTGTTGACTCTCTATTAGCACAAGCATCTAATATTTTTTTATACTTTTCATTATATGCATATTTTTCTTTATTGTTCCAATATTCATCAATTACTTTACGATAAACACTGACAATTGTTGCAATATAATAAATTGATCGCATACGACCTTCTATTTTGAATGAACGAATATCCATGTCGATCATGTCTGGAATGCATTCAATAAGTGATAAATCTTTAGTGCAAAAAGAAAAATTCTTATCGCCTTTTAATTCTTCTTTATTTTCATTCAAAAGAGGAAAATCCCAACGACATATTTGACTACATCCTCCACGATTAGCATCACGACTTGTAAAAAAATTAGAAAGAACGCATCTACCACTATAACCAGCACACATTGCCCCATGGATAAAACATTCAATTTCAATATCATTATTTTTAATTATTTCTTCAATTTCTTCTTTTGAAGTTTCACGCCCTAAAACAATTCGCGAAACACCTTCATTTTTAAAGAAAGAAACTGCTTCTTTATTAAGAGTAGATTGTTGTGTTGAAAGGTGAATACACAAGTTAGTATTTAAGCGAGCAAGCATAATAACCGCAGGATCACTTACAATAATTGCATCAACACCTAAAGCTTCTAATTCTTTTAAATATTCCACTAAATGGTCAGCTTCTTTATCGTGTAAAACGATATTAACTGTAACATATACTTTTTTATCACGATCATGAGCATACTTAACTGCTTCTTTGATATCTTCCATTGAAAAATTAATAGCATTAGCACGAAGACCAAAGGCTGGTCCTCCAAAATAAACAGCATCTGCTCCATAATTAATCGCCCATTTTAAACGCTCTAAATCTCCAGCAGGAGCTAATAACTCTGGTTTAATCATTTCTCTTCACCCTATAAATTGTCTCTTTATAAAGAAAACCTGTATCTAAATTTGGAAACATTTCCTTCAACTTTTCAGGACACTTTCTTTCTTTAAAAATTCTAACAATTTCCTTAAATTTATCATCATCAATTAAAAAAGCATTTAAAGTAATATAATCAACATCCAAATGCTCTAAAGCATCAAAACCATTTAAAATATGTGCACTAAAAACACTAGTATCATCTTTATCTAAAAGAGGATATAAATTATCATCTTTTTTTAAATAGTAAATATTTGAATTATCTTTAATATTAAAACATTCCAAATAATTTTTAACTAAATGTCTTTTAGAAACAAACATTGGTAAATAACCAAAGATCGGAGCAATTAATTGCATTTTAGTATTTTCACGAATTTTAATAATTTCATCTAAAGTTATATCCCCACTCAAATAGGCCATTTTTACCCCTTTAGACAGCCAATAATTGCAGGTTACACTATTTGTAACTAAATGTTCCTGAGACCAAACTAAAGCATATGATGGATTTATTTTTTGATATAAACTTACTACTGCTGCATCATAATATAAGACGCCTTTAATATTTTTTAAACTACGCATTACTTCTTCCAAATATTCCAAATCAGCATTATGAATATTTTTATTTAGAGCAACAAATATTTCTTTTGAAGTGTTTAAATTATTAATTTCAGCAACACTAAGTTCTAAATTAACATTTACACATAATCCTTTAACTCCAACTATAAAGCCATCAATGTTAGGATCTTCAATTTGATTTAAATTGTTAGGTATAATTAATAATTTCACATTTTCACCACCAAAATCAACAACATTATAGCAAAAGATACTTTTAAAAGCAAATACAAAAAGCAAAATTTTTTTAATAAAGTACTATTACATAATCACTTGTTTCATTTGGCACTTTATTATGATCTTCATACAAAATCAAAGCTAAATATAGACATTAGCATAAAATTTTACTTATTCTTGAGCTTCTATTTTCATTTATTTGATATAAATTTAGCACTATATTTAATGTATTAAGAATAATTTATTAATTTTTTGTTAATAAAAAAAGTAAGTATTTCTACTTACTAATTATTTTTAACTGAAATGGCAATTCCATCACCATCATCCACTATTGTTGTTGTAAAGTCTCTATTTTCTTTTAAAAATTCCACATATTCACGAATTTTTCTAACTAATTGTCTTGTATTTCTATTTTTAACTTCAATTGCGTATGTTAAACCATGAAAATTAATATTATCAGTTATAATTGTTCCTTTAGAATTTAAATTTTTTTGAAATTTTAAGAAAAACTTTGTTGATTGACTTTTAGCTGCATCAATAAAAATTAAATCAAATTTAGAATCTAAATCAACATTAAAAGCATCATCATTTATAATAGTTATTTGATCTTCAAGATCAAATTTTTTAATATTTTTTACAGCTTCATTATAACGTTCTAAATCTCTTTCAATCGTTACAACTTTAATTTCTTTATTAAGTTTTGCCATACAAATTGCTGAATAACCAATAGCTGAACCAATTTCTAAAATATTTTTAATTTTGTTTTTTTCAATATAATTTTTTAAAAACTTTATTCCATCTGGTTGCATAATAGGAACATTGTTTTTTTTAGCGTATTCTTCTAATTCAAACATCCTAAGTACTTCTTTACATTAGCATCATGTTCAGCATTAGTATGTGCAAAATAGGTTTTCTTACTAGTTGGATCACACACATTAGCCATAAAGAAATAATAATCCGATTCAGCCGGTTCAACTGCTGCTTCAATACTTGCTTCACCAGGCATATTTCCAGGTCCAATTGGTAATCCTGAATAATAATAAGTGTTATATTTAGAATCCGTTGCCAAATCTGTCGCATTATAAGTCAATTTCCATTCACCTATAGCGTAACCAACTGTTGCACAACTTTGTAATTTCCAACCATCTTTTAAACGATTATAAAAAACACTAGCGACTAAAGGGCGATCTTCATCTAAAATAGCTTCTGTTTCAACAATACTTGCTAAAGTTAGCAATTGATGAACAGAATAATCAGATGATTCAATCTTACTTTTATATTTTGTAAGTATTATATCCATCTGATCTAAAAATTTATATGCAACATACTCAGGAGTAACATCTTTATTTAATAACTCATAAGTAGATGGGAAAAAATAACCCTCTAAAGCATAAAATATTTCTGATTGTTTAACTTCATCAGTTATAAACCAATACTTATTAATTACACTTTCAATAAATTCCGAACTATTCCAAGTATCTAATAATTGCTCTTTAGTGTTGTTAGTTGCATCAGCTACAATGGTAGCAACTTCTTCGATTCTTTTTCCTTCTGGTATGGTTACCGTTACTGTTTCAGGATTATAATTTGAACCATTAGCTAAAGTGCTCAATATATCTTTAACATCCATATTTGAATTCAAATCATATTTTCCAGCTTGTAAAGAAGGAACATTGTTTAACTTCAAATATATTTTATAAGCTAAAACTGATCTAATCAAATTAGCTTTTTTTAATTTATCAGCAATTGTTATTAAAGTCTCGCCTTTTTCAACAACAAACTCGACTTTTTTAGAATCTTTATTTACACTCTTTAACTGATAAGAATAAATTACTAATACATTTGAAACTATTAATAATAAAATTAATGAACTCAAAATTAATCTTTTCATTTTTTACTTCCAAAAATATAAATTATTCTTCACTATCATTCTTAGGTTTTAAATTAGCTTGTAATTCATTTAAAATAGTTTCAATTACTTTCCATTCTTTATCAGTTTCAATTGGACTCAAATTATATTTGTCACCTTGATCACCTTCAATAATATAAGTTGAGGCATAAACCTTAACATTACCAGAATCATCTGTTGTATCATCAGTATAAACAATATATTTTTTACCAGTTTCTTCTGATTCAAAAGTAAATAATACTTCGTATTGTACTTCTACTCCTTCATTATTAATAGCTTTAAAAGTCATTCTTTCGTTCATTTTTCATTCCTCTTTCTATCTAAATAAGTTTGCAAAATTATATTTGCAGCCAAACTATCAATTTTTTCTTTACGTTTAGCTCTTCTAACATTACCTTCTAACATGTAATGTGTTGCTTCAACAGTTGTTAATCTTTCATCTTGCATTATAACTTCAATATTTAATTCTTTACTTAAATATTCTCCAAAGTTGGTGGCTATGGTTGCCTTTTCACCAATATCATAATTCATATGTCTTGGTAAACCTAAAACAATTTTATCAATTTTTTCTTCTTCACATATTTTTTGTAATTCGGAAATGGTACTCATATATTCGCCTTCAGGAAAACGCAAAGTTTTATAAGTACTCGCAATTAACCCCGTTCTATCACTTATAGCAATACCCAAAGTACGCATTCCTAAATCGAGTCCTAAATAACGCATTACTTAATATAATTTCTAACTAAAACCTCTAAAATTCTAGTTCTTTCTATTGATGTAATTTTATTTCTGGCCTCTTTGTAATTAGAAATATAACCAGGATCCCCACTCATTAAATAACCAACAATTTGATTAATAGGATCATAACCTCTAGCTCTTAAGGCGGTCACTACTTCTTCAATTGTTTTCTCGACAATCTGATCAGCTAATTCGCCATTAGAATATATTTTTGTTTCTTCCATATTTCACCAATCCTCTTTTTAATTATAACATTTATCAAGCAAGTAAACAAGTTTTAAGAAAAGATTTTAATAATTTTCAAATATAACGTAATTTAAAATATATCAAACTATCGACTTTAAATCTCTTTAACATATCAAATATTTTATAGTTAATATTTTTTACAAAAAATTTATCCTTCTATCTTACAATAAAAATATAAAAATATTTTTCTTGAACATCATCACCGTTTAGTTATATGTTATAATGTTTTTGGTGAATTTATGAAAACTATTGAATCTAATCAAGTAAATGAATTGATAATAAACAAATCTAGATTTATTACCTATTTATATAGAATTGAAAATGAAAATACGATTACTTATGTTTTAGAAGAACTAAAAACAAAATATCCAGATGCTACACATCATTGTTATGCTTACATTGTAGGAAACGTTAAAAGATTTAACGATGATAATGAACCAAGCAAAACTGCGGGAATGCCAATGCTTAATGTTTTAGAAAGCAATTGTTTAGATCAAGTTTTAGCTGTTACTATTAGATACTTTGGTGGCATAAAATTAGGAGCTGGTGGTTTAGTACATGCTTATACTAAGTCTGTAACTGAATGTTTAAAGAAAACCAATATTTTAGAATTTGAATATGGTTATAAATTGGATATTATATTTAGTTATGATGAACGTAAAACAATTGAAAATATTTTAAATAATTATCAAATTGTTAGTAAAAATTATCAAGATAATATCACTTATACTATTACTTGCAATGAATTAGAATTTAATACTTTAAAAGAAAATAATTATAATATATGTAATATAAATAAAATATTAATTAAAAAATAAAAGCCAGATTTCTGGCTTTTATTCATCTTCATCATTATTTTTAGGTTCTATTTTTACTAAAACTTCTCTTGGTTTTGAACCATTACTTGGTCCAACGATTCCTCTTTCTTCTAACAAATCAATTGCACGTGCTGCACGATTATAGCCAAGGCGAAATCTTCTTTGTAACAATGATGCACTAGCTTTTCCTTGTGTAACAACAAATTCAACTATTTCGTTATAAAGTGGTTCTTCTGTTGCATCTTTAGAATCAACCATTGAAGTTGCATTCATTTCTTCATCATCCATTAATAAAGTATTATCATAATGAGCTTTTTGTTGAGCAATAGTATAATTAACAACATTACTAATTTCATCTTCACTAATGTAAGTACCTTGAACTCGAAGAGGAGTATTTTCACCTAATGGTAAAAATAACATATCACCTTTACCTAAAAGTTTTTCAGCTCCAACCATATCTAAAATTGTACGCGAATCAATACTATTAGATACAGCGAAAGAAATTCTTGATGGAATATTAGCTTTAATTAAACCTGTAATAACATCAGTACTTGGTCTTTGGGTTGCAACAATTAAGTGAATTCCTGCTGCACGAGCCATTTGTGTAATTCGCGTAATAGAATCTTCAACTTCTTTAGCAGCAACTAACATTAAATCAGCTAATTCATCGATTATTACTACTATATATGGTAATTTTCTTAATTTTTGTTCTTCAAGTAAAGTTTCATTTTTCTTTTCAACTAAAGTATTATAACCAGCTATATTTTTAACACCATTATCACTGAAAAGATCGTATCTTCTTTCCATTTCGACAATAATTTTCTTCAAAGCAATATTAGCTTTTCTAGGTTCAGTGACAACAGGAGCAAGTAAATGAGGCTCACCATTATAAACACTTAATTCTACTTTTTTAGGATCGACAAGCACTAATTTTACTTCTTCTGGACGAGTACGCATTATTAAAGAAATAATAATACTATTAATACAAATTGATTTACCAGAACCAGTAGTACCAGCAACTAGTAAGTGTGGTGTTTTATTAATTTCAAAATAAATAGGATTCCCTAAAATATCACGGCCTAAAACAGCAAGTAATTTACTATCATCTTTACTCTTAGGAACCGCTTCTAATATTTCTCTTACAGTTACAATTGAAGTAACTTTATTAGGAAGTTCAACTCCTACAGTTTTTTTACCGGGAATTGGTGCTTGAATACGTACATCACGCGCACCAAGAGCTAAAGCGACTTCACGATTTAAACTTAATATTTTACTTACCTTAGTTCCCGCTTTAATTTCCATTTCGTATTGGGTAACAGCTGGGCCAATATTAATAGCAACGACTTTACCTTCAACCCCGAAATCAGCAAATACTTGTTCTAAAATACCCACATTTTCTTTAACGTCAGCTTGATTTTCATGAGAATTTTTATTTTGAGGTTTCTTTAATAAACTAATTGGAGGAAACATATAACCGGCACCAGATATTTCAATATCTGATAAATCTTCTTCATGAACTGGTTCGATTACTTCCTTTTCTTTAGTTTTATGTTTAGTATCAATAATTTCATCTACTGAAGAAACAACAACTTTGTTGTCATTTTCATATTCATTATCAGCAGCTTCAATCTCAGCTTGATCTTTTTCACGGGCTTTTTTACTTTTTCTAATTTTGTTAATTAAAACTCTAAAAACATCAATTACTGAATGACCGCTTACTTTAATAAAGCCATAAACAATTAATAAACTAGCAATTACATATGTTCCTTCTACTGCAACTAGTTTTACACAAATACTTGCAAGAAAAGCTCCAATAATTCCCCCACCAGGAATCATCGCATTATTATCCATACTTTGAATAAAAGTATTAATTGTTTCTTTAATAGTTTCACTCATGGATTCGGCATTAACAATAACCATTTTAGAATGAGCAAACATTAAAGCTCCTAGTAAAGCTATATATAAACCAAAAATACGCATTCCCATTAGTTTAGGTTTATGGCGATGAACAATCATATATAATCCAATAAATGAAAGTAAAACTAAGAATACAACTGACCAAGAACCTGCTAAATATTTAGCAAATTTACTAATTATTTCACCAATTGCTCCTTTTTCCCATATACCAATTACAATTACAAATATTAAAAGAACACCTAATATTTCAATTGTATAACTATTTTTTATCTCTGTTTCTTTTTCAATTTTTCTCTTCTTCTTTTTTGCCATAGATGTAGCCTCCTACCATTATAATTATAGCAAAATCGCAATAAAAAGCAAAGTTGTTTTTTAAGTAATTTTTATATATAACAAAAAGGACAAAGCAATTGTCCTTAAATTTAATCATACATTATTCCTATTAATGACATATCTTCACTTAGTTTATTAATATAATTATTACCTAACTTTTGTTTCAATTTTTCAAATTTATTTACAAATTCAGAATATGGTAATAAAAATAAATCTAATGATAACAAAAATAAATCTTTAGCATAATAAATACCATTTCGTTCTAAATAAATCATTATTTTACTAACATTTTCATCATCAATTTTAGTAATCATTTCATCATCAAAATTTTCTTTTAATATTTTTAAATCTAATTTATCTAAATTCATTATTTAATACTCATTTCTTTTGATTCTTCATAAGGATATTTTTTCATCAATTCTTTCATATCAATTTGATATTTTTCTTTTAAACGACCTGGTGTATGTGCAAACAACGGATTTAATCTATTATTAACTACTAAATCAATATTATTACTTTCTAAATAACAGATCAAAGCATAAACATGTGATGGTGAAAGACGTAAAAAGTATGAAGTTAAATATTGATCAATTTGATGTTCTTCAGCTAATTTAATTAATTTAGGAATTTTTTTAATCATACTTTTACTATTAGTAAGTATTGATGGTGCAAGTAAATGTTTAAATCTCTCATCTTGCCAATATTCTTGGCTTAATAAATTTTTAATATCAGCTAATTTGGAAGTTGCTAAAACACTTGGACTAATTAGTTTAGAATAACTCTTTAGTTCTTCATTATGTAATATCTCTTTTATATCTTCTATTTTAGTATTAGCTAACACACTAGCACTGAATAGCTCAGGATATTCTTGATATTCTTCACTATTTAACATTTCTTTTATCGATCCAATCGAGGTTTTAACTAATACCATAGGACTAAATAATTCGGGATGTTTTTTATACTCTTCACTATTTAACATTTCTTTGATTTCACTTATAGTTACACGTGATAAGACACTTGGACTAAATAGTTCGGGATGTTTTTGATATTCTTCACTACTTAATAATTTTTCTACTTCGCTTATTTTAGCACGTGATAAGACGCTTGAACTAAATAATTCTGGATGTTCTTGATATTCCTTACTATTTAATAAAGCTTTTATATCTCCTATTTTAGTACGAATTAACACACTTGAACTAAATAACTCAGGATGTTCTTGATACTCTTTACTATGTAATATTTCTTCGATTTCACCTATTTTAGCATGAGCCAAAACATCTGGACTAAATAACTCTGGATGCTCTTGATATTCTTTACTATTTAATAAAGCTCTTATATCTTCTATTTTAGCATGTGCTAAAACACTTGGACTAAATAGTTCGGGATGATTTTGATATTCTTTACTATGTAATATTTCTTTGATTTTGTCGATCTTAGCAAAAGCTAAAACACTTGGTCCAAATAATTCAGGATGAGTTTTATATTCTTCGCTATTTAATAAAGCTTTTATATCATTTATTTTAGCGTTAACTAATACTGTTGGACTGAATAATTCCGGATGTTCTTGATATTCTTTACTACTTAATAAAGCTTTTATATCACTAATTTGGGCATGAGCTAACACGATTGGACTAAATAATTCAGGATGAGCTTTATACTCTTCACTACTTAATAATGCTTTTATATCACTAATTTGGGCATGAGCTAACACAATTGGACTGAATAATTCAGGATGTTCTTGATATTCTTCACTATTTAATAAATTTTTTATATCATTTATTTTAGCATTAACTAATACTGTCGGACTGAATAATTCTGGATGTTCTTGATATTCTTTACTATTTAATAATTTTTTTATTTCCTTTAAAGAAACATGAGCTAGTACAACTGGGCTAAATAGTTCAGAGTGAGCTTTATATTCTTCACTATGTAACAACTCTTTTATTTCATATATTCCAGTATTAGCTAAAACAATTGAACTAAATAGTTCGGGATGAGCTTTATACTCTTCACTATGTAATATTTCTTTGATTTCACTTATATTTGTACGTGATAAGACACTTGAACTAAATAGTTCCGGATGTTTTTGATATTCCTCGCTATTTAATAATGCTTTGACATCATCTATTTTAGCATTAGCTAACACAATTGGAGTAAATAATTCGGGATGAGCTTGATATTCTTTACTATTTAATAATGCTTTAATTTCTTTTAAATTGGAACGAGCTAAAACAAAGGGACTAAATAACTCCGGATGTTCTTTATATTCCTTACTATGTAATATCGCTTTTATATCTTCTATTCGAGCATTTATAATGACACTTGGCTTAAATAATTCGGGATGAGTTTTATATTCCTCACTATGTAATAACTCTTTAATATCACTTATTTTAGTACTAGCTAATACGCTAGCATTAAATAATTCGGGATGTTCTTTATACTCCTCACTACTTAATAGTTCTTTAATATCGCTTATTTTAGCACGAGCTAAAGTAACAGAACTAAATAACTCCGGATGTTCTTTATATTCCTTACTATGTAATATTTTTTTAACTTCTTCAAATGATTGCATACCAAAGCTAATGGAAGAAGCAATTGTTAAATTATATTTATGTGGCAAATTTAAAGATTCAACCATTATTATAGTATCTTTAGGACAAGACAAGATCGTGATATTTCGTTTTAAAGCATCAAGGCCATAATTTAATTCTACATATATATAAGTTTCAATTAATTTATCAGGTTCTGTACTTAAAATATGTAAACAATTTTCTACTTTTTTAAAATTTATTTTTTTACTTTTAAGAAATTCAACATTTTTTCTTATACTATAAACATTTCTATATAAAACACTTGGACATTTTTCAATGTTTTTTACAGATATTTTTAAAATATTTATTAAATAATTTAAAACTTCATCGATTTCATCATATTCACCATGAGTTAAAATTTGATTATTGCGTTCGAGCAAATGATTAAAATCAATTCCATACTTTTTACCTAAATTATTTAAAGTATATTCCCCTATCATTTTTATTCTCCATTTCTTTTGTCATATTATAGATATTTTATCTTTATTGTCAAATCAAAAAGAGGCTAATGAAGTACTTCAAAAAGCCTTTTTTCTTAAACCTCATCGATTGATATTGATTTATCATGTGGAATGTGTGTCCAGTTAATTTTCTTTTGAAATAAAATAATTATATTAATTGGTATCCATGTAATCATGAATAAACCAAACATTAAAGCTCCACTAAAAAATTTTTTTAAACTTTTTTTATTATAAATTAAAACATATATACATAGTAATACTTGAGCTAAATAGAATATTATACCTGCATGGATATTCATTAAATAATAATTGTAAATTATATTGATAATATTAAAATGGTCAACATTTACAAATAAAGATAAAATTAAACCAACAAAAGCAATAATTTGAATAATTGGTGAAATATAAGTCATTATGATATCAATACAAGATAAATTTCCGGTTTTAAAAAATTGTTTCAATAATTTTGAACCATACTCTTTGGCACATTGTAAAGATCCTTTTGACCAACGTTTTCTTTGTGTCCAAGAAATTTTAAAATTAGTTGGTTGTTCATCATAAGTAACAGCTTTTTCAACAAAATCAATCTTAACACCATTAAAAGCTAAAATACCCGTTAATTCAATATCTTCGGTCATTGTTTTAGTGTTAAAACCAATTTCATCTAATAATTCTTTTTTAACCATAAAACCAGTTCCATTTAAAGAAGCTGATAAATTCATGTTTTTACGAGCTTTATTATAAAAATAATTCTGAATATAGTAATAAATAGCATATGAATTAGCAATCCAATTATCACCAGCATTTTTAGTATCTCGAAAAGCTTGAGCTACCTTATAACCACTATTCAAAGAATCATTCATATGTTTTAAAAAGTTTTTATCAACTACATTATCAGCATCAAATACAATATAGGCATCAATTTTTTTATCATTTATTTTAGCAAAAGCCTCTTTTAAAGCATCACCTTTAGAAGTGATCTTATTTTTACACTTATAAACTTTAGCTTTAGAAGCTTTAGCAACTTCATAAGTATTATCAGTAGAATTATTTAAAACGACAACTATTTCATATTTTTCTTGATCATAATTTTGATTTTGTAAACTTTTAATTAAATTAGCAATTACATTTTCTTCATTTCTTGCTGGGATTAATATTGTAAAAAAATTAGCTTTAGTTGAACTTTTTACTTTCTTACTTTTTTTAAATGTGAAAATTCCTGTTATAACAAAGTAAATACTATAAATATTAACAATTAATAACAAGATATAATAAATTATCTTTAATATCATATATTTCTCTTCTTTTCTATTATCTATATTAGTTATTATTACAATGTTTGTCAAGCAAATAGCGGTTGCATATTTTACACTTTTTTTAAAACATGCTATAATTAGCATGGTGAAGTTAATGAAAAAAATTTGGATAGAGAAATTAAAAAAATTCTACTTTCAATATCATGATATTATATATTTAGTTCTTCCTTTTTTGTGGTTAGATTTTAGTCTCCAACTACTAGGAAGCGAAATTGCTTATTTCCCATTATGGATATTTATGCCCGAATTGTTTACAGCAATATGGCTGTTTTTAATTATAAATATTTGTTTAAATAGTAAAAGAAAATATGGTTTTTCTTTTTATATACTCTTTTTAATAATAGCTTTTGTATTATTTTTTATAAATGGTGTTTATTATTCTAATACTAAAAACTTTTTTGACTTTTCTTTATTAGAGTCCGCGAGTGAAGCATCACCATATATTCTTTCATCACTTTTAAAAACAAATATTTTTATTTATATTTCTATATTAATTTTTGCAATATTAGTTTATTTTGCTATTAAAGTATTTCCAAATACTAAAACAACAGATCATGAAAAAATCAGAAAAGCTTTTGTTTATTTTCTAATAGTTCATACTTTTTTACCAGTTTTATACGGATTTTCCAATAAAACATTATCATGGAACACTTGGAAAAATCCCCAAAATATTTATCAAAATTTTAATGATGCTAACAAAAGTTTTAGTATAACCGGTATATATGAGTATTCATTTAGAAATATGTGGATCACTTTATTTAAAGCTGAAGAAGTAACTAATGAAACCGAGGTTGATTTTTTAGAAAATGCTTATTCTAATTTAACAGCTGGAGATGTTAATGCATATACTGGAATATTTAAAAATAACAATGTTATATTCTTACAACTTGAAGGTATTGATAATTGGCTTTTAACTGAAGATACGATGCCTACTCTTTATGGATTACAAGAAAATTCTATTAATTTTAATAATCATTTTTCGTTTTATAGTGGTGGAGGGTCAACATTTAATTCGGAATTTGCTGTTAATACTGGTTTTATAACACCTATTTCTTATAATAAAAATGCTTATTCTTTTAATCATAATACATTTACTTATTCTTTAGCTAATCTTTTAAAAAATGAAAATTATCAAGTAAATGCTTTTCATATGAATTCTCGTGAATATTATTCAAGAGGAATTAATTATGAAAACTGGGGATATAATAATTATTATGGTTTAAAAGATAAAAATCTTTATTTAACTTCTGAATATCAATTAGATACTGAACTTATAAAAGATGAAGATTTTTACGATTTGATGTTTAAAAATAATGGTTTATTTGCTAATTACATTATTACTTATTCTAATCATATGCCTTTTTCTACTAAATGGGGTGTATGCCGTCAACTTATCAACAAAGATTTAGAAAATAATCTTATTACTAAAGAAGAATATGATAATTATACTGAAGAAGATTGTATTAGAAGACAAGCCAAAGAAACTGATGATATGATTGCTTTACTTTTAGAAGCATTAGAAGACAATGATTTAGCTGATAATACTGTTTTAGTAATATTTACAGATCATTACTTATATACAGTTAATGATGAAAATATTTTAAATAAATATAAAGATACATCTAATAACTTAATTAATAAAACACCATTTTTAATTTATAAGAAAAATCAAAAGCGCGTTAATATAACTAATGTAACTTCGCAAGTAGATATTTTACCAACTGTTTTAAATCTTTTTGGTATTAATTATATAAAAGATTATTATATTGGAACTGATGCTTTAGACACTAATTATAGTGGTATTGTCTTCTTTAATGATTATTCATGGTTTGATGGATTATGTTATGTTGAAAATGGTAGTGTTTCTAATGAATGTGTTATTGATGAAGCTGAATTAGAAAGAAAAAATGAATATGTAAATAATATTATTCAAAAAAATGACTTAACTTTAAAATATAATTATTTTGAAAAATTAAAGTTAAAAATAATTAAATAAACTTAGTTTGAAAAAATTAAGTTTTTTTTATAAAAAAAATCTCGTAAAAACGAGATTAGTCAGTAACAATTACTTTATATGTTAAAGTTCTTGTATCTAAATTATTAGAAACTATAATATTGGTTTCTCCTACTTTTAAGGCATGAACTAAGCCATTTTGATCAACAGTTGCAATTGTTTCATCTAAACTTTTATAACTTAATTTTAATTTAGAATTATCGTCTAAATTTATTTCAATATTTTTTTCCTCATCTACTTTTAAAGTTACATTTTCTCTTACTAAATACCAATTAAAGCTAGAATTAGTTTTATAAAAAACAAGAAACAAAACTATTGCAACTACACTTATTAATATTAAAAATAATGGAAGCTTGTTTTTCATATTTTAGAAGGATATTCCCCACTTTTAACTAAATTATTAATAGCTTCTACTAATTCTTCTTTATCTTCTCTATAAGTAATACCATGCCATACTGAAGTAGTTGATAAAACTTTAACTTTTACTTCATGATTTTTTACCTGTTCACATACAATTTCTGGTATTAAATATTCACATTTTTCCAAATTATTTTCATTCTCAACAACAAAACTTTTCAATCTATTTTCTAAATATTCAAATATTTTAGGAGTAAAACCAAACATATTCATAGAAACTAAAGCATCAGCATCAAGTTCAAAAGATTCAGCTCCTGATAATGGTGTTGCAATAAATTTGCCATCAATTTCTGCAATTGAACTTTCAATAAGTGATGATAATTCATTATTTATAGTTTCACAAACACCTCTTTTTACAGCACCATTTTTAGATGTAGTATTTTTTAAATGATAACCTACCATTGCATAAGCATTTAAATCGTGGTTATTTTTTAAAAATTCAGCCATTTTAAAATAAGCATCACGTCCATAAAAATCATCTGAGTTAATAATAGCAAAATTTTCTTTTACTACATCTTTACAGCATAAAATTGCGTGAGCTGTTCCAAATGGTTTTTGACGTTCAATATTTAATCCCGTAATTTCTTTTATATTATCATTCTTTTGAAATACATATTCAACTGCAACTTTAGAAGATATTTTATCCCCTATTATTTCTTTAAATAATTCATAGTTTTCTTCTTTGATTATAAAAACAACTTTATCGAATCCAGCATTTATAGCATCATATATTGAATAATCAATAATAATTTCACCACTTGGTCCTACTGGTTCAATTTGTTTTAAACCTCCAAAACGACTTCCCATTCCAGCCGCCATTATAACTAATGTCATATATTCACCTCAATATTATTATACTAAATTTATATTTTTTTGAAAACTCTTTAAAAAAGAATGATATTATGTTATAATTTTTTAAGAATGCGAGGTTGTAGAAATGAATGATAATCTTGAAAATGAAAACCAAGTAAGTGAAAATGAGCAAATGGAAAATGAAAATCTAAATATTACAGATTTTGGAGCAGATAATAGTGAAAATAATATTAATAATATTAATAATAACAATAACGAAAATAATGAAAATGATGATAATGAAGAAAAAGAAACTAAAAAAAATACTCTTTTTTGGATCATCTATATTGTTGTATTTGTAATCATATTAATAATAATTATATTATTAATGCGTGGCTGTAATAGTGTAAAAAGCCAAAAATATAAAGTTGTAATTGAAGCTAATGACTGGGTTACTAATATGTGGAATAAGTGTGTTGATCCTGTTTATTGGTACACTACTGATGGTACAGGAATAAATGGAGCTTCTATTGATATCGATAATGTTTTAAAAGAATGTGATAATTATTATGCTGAATATAATAGTCATAACGAAGCTGTTAATGCTTTAAGTGATGAATATAAAAATTTTAAAGAATATTATGGAAAAATAAAAGAACAAATTGATATAATTTATCCCCAAATTAAAGCTAATAAGCCTGTTTCCAAAGCTGGAACTGATTATGATGACAACATGGAAATATTTTATGAATATCAAGTAAAATTATACAACGAAGTAAAGAATAAGTATTCTAAGGCTTAAAAGCCTTTTTTGTTTGCATAATATGTTAATTTATGCTATAATCAAACTATAGAAAAGAGGTATAAATATGGGACTTATTAAAGCTTTGATTAGTTCAACTTCAAGTGCTTTAGGCGATCAATTTAAAGAGTTCGTCACATGCCCTGCTATGGAAAATGGTGTCCTTATTCAAAGAGGAATTGTAAATCATGGTAGTGGCAATAAAAACTTCTCTGAAGGAGTTATTTCTAATGGTAGTGCTATCGTTGTTCCTAGTGGAACAGCTATGATGATCATCGATAATGGTGAAATTCGTGAATTTACTGCTGAAGCTGGTACTTACACTTTCAATACTAGCAGTGAACCAAGTATTTTCACTGGTGGCCTTGGTCAAGGTATTATTAATACATTTAAAACAATAGGAAAACGTTTTACTTATGGTGGTCAAACTGCTAAAGATCAAAGAGTTTATTATGTAAACTTATTAACAATGACAGGAAACAAATTCGGTTCACCTTCTCCTAAAAAAATAACCGATGAAAAATATGGAATGTTAGAAGTTACATTCTTTGGAGAATATGCTTTCAAAGTAACTAATCCAATCGTTTTAGTTAACCAAGTAATTGGAGCTAATGCTAAAGATACAGTTACATTTGATGAAGTTGTTGGTTCTCAATTAAAAAATAAATTCGTTGAAAAATTGACTCAAGCAATTTCTGTAGTAATGCGTAAACATAAAGTATCATTTGGTGATATGGGACTTTATGGAAGTGATCTTTCAGATGAAATGAATGTTTCCTTAGATGAGTCATGGAAACAATTATATGGTCTTGAAATAACTGATGTTGCTATTGCTGATATCAATTTGACTGATGAATCAATGGCTCGTGTTAACAAGATCGACGATGCTATGATTTTCTCAAATCAAAATTTACAATCTGGTTTAATGGCTAGTGCTACTGCTGACGCTATGAAAACTGCTGCTGGCAATGAAAATGGTGCTATGATGGGATTCATGGGTATGGGCATGGCTCAAGCTCAAGGTGCAAATATGATGGGGGCTATTAATCAAAATGGTCAAACTTATACACCTAATACCAATATGCCAGAATCAGGTACTTTATTCGGAAACAATAATGAAAAACCTGTAGAAAATCAAACAGAAACTACTGTTAACCCTGAAACTCCAGTTAATACACCAAAATTCTGTAGTAATTGTGGTGCTAAAGCTGTTGGTCGATTCTGCGGCAATTGTGGTACTAAATTATATTAAGATCTCTTTTGGGATCTTTTTATTTGGCAATTTTAAAGTTTTATCATAAAATATTATGGTGATACTATGAAAATTGCTGTTTATGCAATCTGTAAAAATGAAGAAAAATTTGTTAATCGTTGGGTAAAAAGTATGCAAGAAGCTGATGCTATCTTTGTTTTAGATACTGGAAGCACCGACAATACTGTTAATCTTTTAAAAGAAAACAACATCAATGTTGAAACTAAAATAATTAATCCTTGGCGTTTTGATGTAGCCCGTAATGAGTCATTAAAATTAGTTCCTGAAACTTTCGATGTATGTGTTTGTACTGATTTAGATGAAGTTTTTAATCCGGGATGGCGAAAAGAAATTGAAAAAGTTTGGAAAGATAATACTAATCGTTTAATTTATAATTATAATTGGAGTTTAGATCAAAATAACAAGCCTTTAGTAAGTTTCTATTATGAAAAAATTCATTCACGCAAGAATTATGAATGGATTCATCCGGTTCACGAAGTTTTAAAGTACACTGGTGATAAAGAAATAAAAGTTAAAACGGATTCAATAACGCTTAATCATTATCCTGACCAAACTAAATCACGCAGTTCATATTTACCTTTACTTGAACTTTCAGTAAAAGAAGAGCCTTTAAATGATCGTAATATGCATTATCTTGGACGTGAATATATGTATTATCATAAATGGAATGAGTGCATTGATACTCTAATAAAACATCTAAATCTTAAATCAGCCGTGTGGAAAGATGAAAGATCGGCTTCAATGCGTTTCATTGCTAGATCATATAAAGCTTTAAAACGCTACGATGAATCCCGTATGTGGTTAGAAAAAGCAATCAAAGAAGCTCCCCATTTAAGAGATCCATACATAGAAATGGCTTTACTTGAATATGATTTACAAAACTGGGATAAAGTTGTAGAAAATTGTTTGAATGCTTTAAAAATAGAAACTCATGAACACACATACATTAATGAAACATTTAGTTGGAATGAAACACCATATGATCTTCTAAGCATTGCTTACTATTACTTAAATGACAAAAATAAAGCTTTAGAAAATATTACTAAAGCTTTAGAAATAAATGAAAATGATGAAAGATTGAAAAATAATTTAGAAATAATTAAAAAAATGAAATAAATTTACAAAAAAACCTCAAAAGAGGTTTTTTATTTATATAAGTATTTTTAAAATAATTCTAATTGTTCCAACTTCTCACCACAACTTAATAAAATCAATTTTTTTATAGAATCATAAGATTTAGCATAAGAATTAGGAATTTCAATCAATTTTATGCCCTTTTCTTTACATATTTTAGCTTTTCTAGCATCACATTTTTCACGTTCAATATTTCCGAAATGCTCACCACCTTGTAATTCAAAAGCAACTTTAGGAACCAAATTTAATCCTACAATTTCATAAAGAACAACATCAAATTCTAATGTACTTTTTGATAAAACTGAATCATTGTAAAATAATTCACTTATTTTGACATTTCTTTTAGCTTGAAAAATATCATTCGTACTACAAAAATGCGATATAGTTTTAAAAAAATAATCTTCATTTCTACTACCATTTGACTTCCCAATTTGAATAGTTGCATTATTATTTGGTAAAACTTCAATATCACCATTATTCCTTACATAATTAACCAAGTTATATAAATCGTCATTTTTATCAAACGATAATTTATTTAATGCTTCATCATCTGATACAACAATTAAATTTTTTTTAGCTCTCGTTACAGCAACATTAGTTATTTCAGAATTGTTTTTAAGCCATTCGAATGTCTTTTGACTAGTCTTAGGTGATATGGAAGTAGAAATTATAATTGTGCTCTTTTCATCACCTTGCATTTGATGAATCGTTCCACAAGAAATATTATTTATATTATTTTCTTTTAACATAGAATTAATAAGATTTTGCTGATTTTTAAAAGGTGTAATTATAGCTGTATCATCCAAATTATTTCGCTTTATATAATCAATTATAGCTTTAGCTTCTTCATAATTTTCATTCTTAAGTTTAGAATTAACATTTTTAACATCTATAAAAGTTAAATTACCTTCAGTAGATAAATAATCTAAATTAAGTTTATTGTCATAAAATCTTTTATTAGAAAAATCTATTATTCTACGCCCACATCTATAATGATATGTAAGCATAATATTCTTAGAAATATTATCATGATTCAACATTACATCTAAAATTGAATTCTTAGCATAATCATAATCATCGGAAATCTTATATTCTTCTTTCAATTTCTCGTTTATTAAACTTTCCAAAACAATAACTGGCTTTAATTGATTAGTGTCACCTACTAACAAAAGCTTTTTAGCACGGGCAATCGGAAGCAAAGCAGTTGCAACATTACATTGACCAGCCTCATCCATGATTACTAAATCAAAAGTATGATTAGCCGTTCCAAGTCTAAATGCCGAAATATTAGTAGTAATTATAATGGGAAAAACACTCTCTAACAATTTAATATTATTATCATCTGAACACCATTTATTAAAACTATTAATTCTAACTTCACTATTTTCTATTTCACATATTTCAATAAGTTGTTTATACTTAGGCATCTTTAATTTTTTTATATATCTTAATGATTCAAAATAAATATATTTCTTAAATTCATCGTCTTCAGAAACAGAATTAACTTGTTTTAAAACATCATCATTAGAAATAGTTGGTAAGTCTTCATATTCAAGTTTAAGTTTTTGTAACTGTTCTAAAGTATTTAAATATAAATGATTATAATGATTAGTTATTGAATTGAGTAATTTTTCAGCAGCAATTATTCTTAAAGATAGTTCTTTTTTCTTTTCATAAATCTCAAGATAATTCAATAATTGTTTATTATTATTGTTAGTTTTACTCTTTATTTTTTCTATTGAAGCATCATTAATCTCATATTTTGGTTCAAAATTATAAAGATGAAGAATTTTTGATGTTGCTTTCAGCACTTCTTCACGATTACCTAATCTAAGATATGGAAATAAAACATCGTTTTTTTCTTTATAAGAAAATTTTAATTTTTCTAGTATTCCATTAATTGGTTTATTATTTGAAGAGCAAACTAAAGTTGTTTTAGAATTAAAAAATTCACTCAAAATAACATTTATTATCGTTTGGGTTTTACCAGTACCAGGTGGACCTTCAACATAAGTTATTGGGTATTTCATTGTATTATATATAACCTGCATTTGATCTATATTTACTTTATTATTATAAATAACAATTGCAGGTTCCTTCCTTTTAGCACCAAATCTATTAGAATTACCAAAAAAAGCTTTTAAAGGATATTCCATATTTCCATTTAAAATTTTTTCTTCAAGTAAACTATAAGTAGGAAGTAGATTAACAGGAACATCACGTTTTAAAATCATAAATTCAGGCATTTGATTAATCATCTCAGAAGATCTTAAATTAGATCTTATTAACTCTAAATAATCATTAAAATATAATTTCAAATGTTTTGTTATATTATTTGCAAATTCAAACGGATCAATATCAATATATGAATTAATAGAATGTTTCTTATTTTTTATTAAAAAACTACTATTAATTCTAGGAATATTATTTATAGACAATTTTTTTAAAGCTGGGTTAAACATAACATCATAATATAAAATAACATATGTTTTACCATTATCGTCAATGGAAAGAAATGATAAAATCATATAATTAACTGAGCCATCATTATGCACGTCATATTTTTTTATATAATCTAATATTTGCTTTTCTTGAATTTCATTTAAAATAATTTGCTTCTTTTTTAGCAAAATGTCTTTATCAATTCCTGAAATTAAAAATTTACTATTTTGATACGGATCATTATCTAACTCATTACATTTCATATAATATCTCAATATATTATTGTCAAATGTTTCATATTTTAGCCATTTGGCAGCATAAAGATTATTTTCTATTTTTTTTATTAATTCTAATGGTGTATCATAACTAGTAAACTCTAAAATTCTAGCCGATAAAATATTTTCAAATTTAATAATAGCTTCTAAGCTATCTAATGACTTGTTAGAATTAAAAATATTTACTTTTAAATGCTTATTCATTAAATCAATATCTTTAATTGCTATCCAATAATAGGTTATTTCATTTTTATTATTCTTATAAACAATATCTATCCATTTTCCACGTTTTAAACTTTCTGATATTACTAATTCAATATTTTCCATTACATCATCTCATAGTAAATATAGCATAAAACTTTAAAAAACTCTATTAAATAGAAAAAGTTAATAATTAGTTTACACAAAAAATGAAAAATGATCACATAAAAAGATAAAAACTGACTTAGTTTTTATCTAATATATCTATTTTGAAGAAATTTAGCATTTTCTTCATAAACATCATGTTTTTGTACATAACTATTTGTATTAATTATAACTATTGGCAAATTATTTCTTTTAGAAAATTCTAGATCCCACTCGGTAAAATTATCATAACAAACTATGCCAATTGGTTTTAAAGAATCACTTTTTTTAACAGCAATTTCATTATAATAAGATGTAGAATTAAGTAAAGATTTAGGTGTTGGTAATTCATAAACTACGCTAGCATCTATTGATGATAAAGCATTACTTTCATAATTTTTATAACTCCAAGAATCCATACTAGAAATATGTGCTATCATACTAGGATCAAAACCAGAATACATTAAGGTTAATATTTCATTAGGATTTTGATACATCGAAATATTATCAGTTCCTATGAAGGAAAAAGATTGAGATAAACGTTTAACTTCTTCCATCTTAGGTTGTTCTTTACCCTTTTTTACATTGACATTACACCTTACAAAAGCATAAAATTCTTCACCATTTAAATAATATATTTCAGTACCATATTTTTCACTCAAATCTTTTTTAAATAAGGAAGAATCTTTAGATAATGACTTAATAGTACTATCTATTATTAATTTTTTGGATTTTTCTTTCATGAAATTTAGATCATCATAATAAGCTTCTCTAAAGTCATATTGTTGATATTTTTTTAAAAAATATAATTTTTCTTCATAAGTATATTCATTTAATTTTATAAATTCTAAATAAAAATCCATTCTTTCTTTAAGAATATTTTGATTACTTAAAGAAGAAAAACTTATTATTTGCTTTAAATCAAGATAAGTATTTTGAAATAAATCATCAAAAAAATATTGAGAAATTAAATCACACATATATAAATTTAATATTTCTTGTTGATCTAATTCATCATAATCATTATCAAAATAATATCTAGTATCAATCAAGTTTTTATCATTAAAGTTAATAATTAGATCTGGCATTTTTATTCTTCTAAGTGTATAAGTTTCATCTAAATCTATTAAATCTTGAAATTTTGTAACAATTCTTTGATAAATTACTGGATCTAATATTGAAGCAATTTTTTTAGGTTCAAGTTTTACTGAAAATTTATTGGAAACAAGCAATTTTTTTCCGACTTCGTAATCTAACAATAAAATAAATTTATATAATTCTAAAACATTTACTTGCATAGTTTCTAACCTATTTAGTAAAACTTCGGCTGTTTCATAATTAAAAGAAAATGCTTCTGATGAATTAGTTGGTTGTAAAGATTCATGAATATAACCAACTAATTTGGTATATTTTTCACCTTTTTTTAAATTTTTAATTTTATGAATACGAAGAAAAAAATCATCTTCTCCTAATATATCAAACGTCAAATCAATATTTTTATCATGAAACAAAATATAATCAAACTCAGGATTACTAAACCAATCATCATTTAAAAATTTTGTTTCTAATTCGTTTATATACTTGGAATAATGTTTTTCAATATATTTTGGATCACGATTTTCTAACTTTTCATCTTTAATCAATGTAAAATTTTGAACGGAATCGAGAAAATCAAAATTTGGATAATTAAAAAAGAAAAGCCTTTTTTGCAAAAACAATTGTTTATTATTCATTTAAATTCCTCTTTTTAAATTTTATTGTAAAAATTAAAAACTCTAGAAATCTAGAGCTTTTTACATAAAGTTTTAGCTTTTTTTCTATCATTCATTATAACTAACCCTTTAATTGCACTTTTTACAAGTTTATAGCCACCGTAAAGAATAGCTCCACAAGCTGCTCCAACACCGATTACCATCGGACCAGAAATAATAGCTACAGGTTTTGATGCAGCAGCTAATAAACTAGCTGCTTTAGAAGCAGTACTAATACTACTAGCCGTAGTAAGAGAAGATGCTACAACTGGAACTATGTTAGGAAAAATTGTATTAACAGTACCAGCAATACCTGCTCCATAAGTAGCACCCTTAACAAGAGTATTACCTATATTTCTAACAACTTTAAATTTTTTGTTTTCTTCTAAAATAGATTTATTAATGTTTTCTAAACTTTTAATTTTGGAAACACTTGAATCCGCTAATTCTTCCTTATCTAATCCATAAACTTTTTGAATTTTTTCTTCAAATTTAGCTTCGTTCATATCTATTTTCCCCCTTTATTTGCCACATATTATAGCACAAACTTTCATTTTGTCAAATTGACACTATTTAATCAAACTTTTAATCTTTTGTAATTCAAAACGATATTTTTGTTTAACATTAGGGTATTTTTCATGATCAACTTCGCTTAAAAACATCGATAAAGGTCTCGCATATAAACCCATATCATCATATAAAGCTCGATAAATAACAAGTTCTTCGTCAGTTTCAGAATGTTTAGCAACGGCAACAACTAAATAATAATTTCCTTTAAAATGTTTATAAATACCATTTATTTTTATTTTTCGCATAAATACCTACTTTCTAAATATAAATTATAAGTTTCTTTAGAAACATCGCACCAACTTTTACCTAATGAATTTCTAGCTTCTTTAGAAACTTTATTTAATAAATTTTTATCTTTTAAAATTTCTTTTATTCGTTCTTTATTTTTAAACTCGTCAAATTCACATGTAAAACCATTTACATTATTATACTACCATCTATAAATAATCCTAGAGTTTCATTAACAGCTGCTTCAATGCGAACCAAACTCGATGTATCATAAAAGTAAATCAGCTCGGGCATAAATCAAAGGTAATAATGAACGATCAGTAACTTTGCCAGACATTAAAACTAAATCTTGCATTTGATAATTTTTTATTTTTCCTTTTAATTCTTTTTCGTCAGGACCAGTACCAATATATATCAATTATAACATATTACTTTTAGATAAAAAAAGAAATAATTTTTCTTTAAGTAGATATTTAATTATTTTGTTCTCTTTTTGATTATGTCATTTTCATTTAATTTACCAACTAACAAAGAAGAATTAGGATCATGATTTATAAAATTATCTTGAACTTGCTTTTCATCATAATTAGCATAACAATATTTACAAAAATGTTTACACGAATTATATACTCCAATATCTACCATTTGGACACAATGACACTTTCCTTCTTTTCTTGCTTTCCATTCTTTTTTGTAAACTTTACCTGTCAATTTATAGGCTAACTCGTGTGATAAACATTCATCTTTGGAAAAACCATATTCAGTTAAATCTCTATCTTCAAAACAAGTATGAACTATCATATGATGTTTTAAAGCACTTGTACTAAAGCTTTCACCTATAGCTTTATAATCACTTTCTTCTAATTCTTTAAAATTTAAAACTTTTTCGTTTTTTCTAACATTTTTATAATCATCAAGAAAAGAAATTAATATTTTACTAACATAACCATCTAATAAAGAACACAAGTTTTCAAAGGCTCTTATATGATAATCTAAAGTATATTTTGCACTTATAAATACTGGATCATACCTTATAACTAAATTATCTTTTCCAATTATTTTAGATAATTTTTTAACAGCTTCAACAATTTCACCTTTAGGTGGAACATTGGGTTCAATATCTTTTTTATAAGGAGTTAAGGTCACATGAAATATTATTGGTTTATTTATTTCATTTATTTTATTTAATATGGGAATGGGATTTTTAGTACAAAATAAAATAGCATCAACATCTGAAAAATCTATTCTACTTACTAACTTAGGATTAAAAGGATTTCTAACATCTACAAATCCTTCATGATAACGATTCATGAACCAATCAGTATAAAAAGCCACTATATCAGTACGTCCACTTACATTAAGTATCATTTAATCCCTCCTTAAATATTTTTATTATAACATATTGTATTATATAATTTTATTTTATAAAAAAATTGACTATTAAAATCAATCTTAAATTCCAAGATCATCACTAGAAGAAAAATACAAATATACACTTTAGTAGAACTATAATATCATTTCAATTTTTTATATTTATTAATGCATTTAAACTTTAAAGATAATACCTAAAATGCAAATCATACCTATTTTTTTACTAAACATGGCAAGCTTCTAAATTTATGATATAATAATTTTATAAAAAGGAGAATCTAATATGAATCCTGTAAAAAAAATAAACATGTCAGAAGAACAAAAGTTGATAAAAGAATATGCAAACGATCAAAATGCTAAAATGCAAAAAATATTATCTAATACTGACTATATAAAGTGGCTTGATAGATTTACTATAGAACATTCGAGCTTTTTTGATAAAGATTGGTTACATTCACCTGAGAAAATATCTAAAGAAGACTTGGAACGAGTAAATAATTTACACTTAATGTACCGTGGAATAGATACATACGCAAATAAAAACTATATATATCCAACAAGTTGCAATTTTGGAAATTTCTATAATATCAAACTAGAAAACATTGGTTTTGAAATCGGAATTCTAGGAAGGCAAGGAACATTATTTTTCTGTAATAGAGTTTCAATTGAAAATCAAAAAGACTTTATAGATTTTAATGATATTCTTAATAATAAAAATGTTAATGTTAATGCAACTGCTATTGAAAATAAATTAAATGAATTGTCTAATTTAATTACTTCTCTATATAAAAGTGGCATCCCACTCAAAGCAATAAAATCTATATTAAATAATACATTAAAAGAAATAAGTTCCCAAACTGATATAGAACAACCAAAAATATTAAAAAGAAAATAAAAATTTGCTTATATTTCATGAACTGTCTCTCGTTTTTATATCATAAAAAAACTAACATAATTGTTAGTAATTTATCAATCTCGAATTCATAAAAGTTCGAGTTTTTTTACAATCTGGTGCGAGTAGGAAAGTTATTTCAAACTTTTTTCGCAAAAGTAAGTCGTTGCAATAATCACATCAACTTCTAATAATATAATACCATAAATATTATTAATTTAAAATATAATTTTAATGAATGTTTTAAAAGATAGAAAAAGATTACTATTTCTAGTAACCTAACTGATAAATTGTAATTTATAATTCCTTTGTTATTATTTATTCAACATTTTTAAGTGATTCTATCATATTTATCTTTTTTAGATTATAATGTGTAACTATATTTACGATAATAGTAAAAAATATAGTCATCAAAGCAGATATAACATAACTTAATATATCAACGTGCCTAATAAACATTATATAATCTGGCTCACAAGTAGATATAATGAAATGACTTAAATATGACCCAAACAATAAACCTATAGCAATTCCAATAATAGTTAATAAAACATTTTCCCTCGTAATATATCTATCTACCTCATTATGATAAAACCCTAATACTTTTAAAGTTGCAATTTCCCTTTTTCTTTCACTAATATTGATATTCGATAAATTATATAAAACGACAAAGGCTAGTAATGCTGCAGCGATAATTAAAATTGCTACAATAGAATCAATAGAGCCTAGCATACTATTGATATTTTCTTTTATATCTTCATTATTTACAATAGAAGTTATTTCATTTTTACTAATATACTTTTCATCAAATTGATTGCTATCATGTTCATTTAAATTATCAAAATCTATTAGAAAAGAATTTATTTTATAATTTTTAAATGTATTTTCATAAGTATTTTTATTGATATATAAATACTGGTTAATATAGTTTTTTATAATATGTTCTACAATAAGTTCATATTTATTATTTTCATCATCAAATAGTATAAGTTTATCTCCTAGATCTATATTTAAAAGAGTTGCAGTCTTTTCGCTAATAATTACCGAATTGTCGCTAGGAATTAAATTTGTATTATCCTTATCTTTTACACTATCTAATGTTATTACATCTCTTAATTCTTCATTATTATTTGCAACAATCATTGTCACTTCCTCAGTATTACCTTTATATCCAACTGTGATATTATCAATGTTAGTTTCTACTATTTTACGAATAGATTTTTCGTTTTTTATTTCTTGTTTTACCACATCATAATTCGTATTTTCTTTTAACATCACAATTTTTTCATAATTAAAAATATGTTCAAACTGATAATTTGTAACATCTTTTAAGGAATCTTTCAACCCAAATCCTGCTAATATTAAAGCAGTACATCCGGCAATTCCAAATAGTGTTGTAATTACTCGGCTTTTATATCTAAATATGTTTCTAACGGTTATTTTATTAGAAAAATTTAATCTTTTCCAAATAAACGGAATATACTCTAAAAGTATTTTCTTACCACTCTTTGGAGATTTAGGTCGCATTAAATTAGCAGGTACATTTTTTAGATTCTTTATGCATATAAATATTGCTGTACCACAAATACAAAAAACACATATTAAAAGACCAATAAAATTAAAAAGATTATTTGATTCATATATAAATTTTGGTATAAAAAATAATTTTTTATAAATATTCCAAATAACATAAGGGATTAAAACAGACCCTATCAATATCCCTAAAATACCACCAGTAATGGTCGCCAATAGTGAAAATACAATATATTTAGATGTTATATGAAAATTATTAAAGCCTAATGACTTTAAAGTTCCATTTTCAGTTCGATCTTCTTCAATCATTCTCATCATAGAAATAAGACTAACTAAAATGGCTACACAAAAGAATATAATCGGAAATACATTACCTAATTTGTTTAGATTATCACTAGCAATCACAAGGTCTTTATAAGAATCATTATCATTTCTATCAAATATGTACCATTTTGGCTTAATAAAATTACTCTCATCTAACTGTATTCCATATTGATTTGCTTCTAATATTTTTTCACCATAAAGTTCGCTATACCTAACATCTTGTCTTTCTTCTTTCATATTCTCTACAGAATCAATTACTTTACTAATAGTATCCAAATACTCATCACTATTTGTTACCATTTTTTTTGCTTGTTTTACTGTAATATAGATATTGGTAAATGCTTCTTCTTTGACTACTTCTTCATTTGCATAAGCATAATAATTAACTTTGCCATTTCCAAGGGTAGTTGTAGGTCTTTCAGTTGAAAAATATATTGGACTAATAACTGTACCAACAATTTTCTTTTTCTCATTCATAATTGTAATGGTATCATTTATTTTTAAATTGTTTTCTTCTAAAAGCAATTTATCAACAACAATTTCACTATTGTTACTAGGAAGTTTTCCATCACTCAAATAAACTTTGTTAATATTATTATTAAGTCCTATAATTCTTAAAACAAACTCCTTATTATCAAGTTCTAAATAGGTATCTTTGGTGTAAGTTCCTATTACTTCTTTTACATCATTTATTTTTTTTAATTCTTCTATATCATTATTAGTTAATCCTAAATTAGAAATAATTTCGATATCATAAACATTATTTTCGTCATAATAATTGTCTAATGTTTTTAACATATCAGGTCCACAAGACTGAATCCCCGTAAAAAAACCTACTCCTAAAAAAGCCATACAAAACAAGGAAAGAAACCTTTTATTATTATCTTTTATTTTCTTAAAAATATGTTTTAATAGTTTATTTTTCATCTTACCACTCAACATCCTCCACTCTTTTAGGATTTTTGTTTATGATAATTTCATCTACGCCACCATTTTTAAACTTAATTATTTTATCAGCAATCAAAGAAATAGCAGCATTATGTGTTATAATGATTACTGTCATTTTTTCCTTTCGGCAAGTATCTTCTAATAGTTTTAAAATTTGTTTTCCAGTTTTATAATCTAAAGCACCTGTTGGCTCATCACATAAAAGTAATTTAGGATTTTTAGCGATTGCTCGCGCTATAGCGACTCTTTGTTGTTCTCCCCCAGATAATTGAGCAGGAAAATTGTCCTTTCTTTTTCCTAATCCCACCTTATTTAAAATAGTGATAGGATCTAAATAATCTTTGCATAATTGAACTGCAAGTTCCACATTTTCTAATACTGTCATATTTTGAATAAGATTATAAAATTGAAAGACAAAACCTATATCATTTCTTCTATATTTAATGAGTTCTTTTTCTTTTAACTTATCTATTCTAACTCCATCAACTATAACTTTACCACCAGTTAATGTATCCATTCCTCCTAAAATATTAAGACAAGTTGTTTTCCCTGCACCACTTGGACCTAATATACAAACTAATTCTCCTTTTTCAATTTCAAATGAAGTATCCTTTAATGCTTTTATTTCTACTTCTCCCATTTGATAAATTTTATCTACTTTTTTAAATTCTATATAAGCCATAATTACATCTCCAATCTATTTAACAAATTACTATTTATCTAATTTTATTATATCGTTTACATCATTGGAGCAAATAATCTTAAAA
>ERZ824600.164-NODE-164-length-97293-cov-12.394897_pt1 | contig 97293 bp, 105 predicted proteins | sample MGYA00519933_ERZ824600 | MGnify/ENA primary metagenome ERZ824600 (study PRJEB31778, sample SAMEA3449178) | human gut metagenome | biome: human gut; feature: human-associated habitat; material: faeces | place: United Kingdom | collected 2010/2012 ...
CATCTGCCACCCTTTTAGCATCATCCAGAAACCTTAAAGCACAAAATGTTATCGGCTTATTGAACAGTGTTAACAAAACATAACATAATATTGGAATTTAAGCATGTTTAAAATATAATTATTCAAGTAAACCTATGAGGGAGTATAAGATTATGCCTAATAACGAAAGTGTCGGAAAGAAAATAGTAGAAGCTTTGAAAAAACAAGCTGAAAATATGGACTTACAGGAAGAACAAATCAGCAGTTTTAATTCTGCTCCAGTTAGCAATCCTATAAATGATGATATTTTTTCTTCATCATCAGATGATATTTTTGCAGAACCAGCTAAACCTGCGAAAAATACAAACTTCTTTGATGATATAGAAGAAGAGAAAGATCCTTTCTTTGCAGAACCGAAACCGGTGCAGACTCCAGTTACAGAAACTATGAGTGATGCATTTGAAATGCCTGCAAATATTACAGTTTTAAAGAAACTTATTTCACAGCTTCCTAGCGGTGTTTCTAGACACACCGGTGCTCAGATTATTAAACAAACAATGGAAGCTCTTGGTATTTCTATGAAAAGTGTGCTTCAAGATGCACAACAAGTTCAAGAGAACTTAAAAGTATCCGCTAGAGAATGTCAGGCATCTATTCAGGAATACAAAAAACAAATTCTTGCTCTGGAAAAACAATCTCAGAGCTATCAAAAACAATATTCTGCACTTAATGATTTAATAAGTTTGTTCATACAAACAACGAAGTAAAAAAAAGAGAGTTTTTAAACTCTCTTTTTTTTTGCTATATTCCTTCCTCTTCAGAAGCTGTTTCTTCTGTTACTGCAGGCGCGGTAACTGTTACTCCTAATTCCTCAAGCGCCGCTCTTGCTTTTGGTGCGAGTGCTGTATCAGAAAAATTTTCTAATATGGTTTGATAGCACTCAATAGCCTCTGGCTTCATATCTCTAAGTTTGTAAACATTGCCTGCTTTGTAATAAAGCGGTGCAAGTTCTGTTGATGAAGAAACCAGCATCTGATTATCAAGTTTGATTTTAATTCCTATTAAACTTTCATTATCCTGCGGAGATAATAAAGCTCTGCCATAAATTTTTTGAGTGAGTTTGTCTATTGTTTCAGACATTTCTGTGATTGCTTCCTTTGATAGCTTGGATGATTTCTTTGCCGCAGATACGTCAAGACTAATAGCTGATAACAGCAAAAAACCCGCAAGTATTGATAAAATTATTTTTTTCATAATAAATTAACTACTCCTATCCCCATTATATCCTAACTCTATTATAATTAAAAGTTGATTTTTATTATCAGTTAAATGTATGATTATTTTATGGAAAAGTTAATCTATAAAAAGTTTATTTTAGGTACTGGCGTATATTTAGATAAGGCTCTTGCAAAAGGGCTTGGCGGCGTGATATTCTTTACACGTGATATCCATTCAAAAGAGCAATTTCAAGCATTAATTAATGATATAAAACAAAAAGCTGTCTACAAATTATTTCTTTCTATAGATCAGGAAGGTGGAAGAGTTGAACGTACAGAAAACATACATGCACGGTATTTATCACCGCGGTTTGCATATGAACGTGGTGAAGAATTTTTAAGAAACCAAACAAAAAAAATTGCTCAGGAGCTTAAAGATTACGGTATAAATTTAAATTTCGCACCGTGTGCGGATGTTAATACTAACCCTAAAAATCCTATAATAGGCGAGCGTGCATTTTCTGATAAAACGGATAATGTAGTAAATGCGGTAAAAATATCAGTGCAAACTTATCGAGAAAATGGAATTATACCTTGCCTGAAACACTTCCCGGGACACGGTGATGCCTCTAAGGACAGTCATCTGACTTTGCCTATTATAGATTTGCCTATGAGTATAATGGAAAATATACATATAAAACCGTTTAAGGAAAATCTTGATGCAGAAATGATTATGGCGGCACATCTGCACTGTACCTGTTTTGATAATGAGCCCATACCGGCATCCTTGAGTAAAAATGTTATTGGTTATCTAAGGGATGTTCTAAAATATGATGGTGTTGTGATTACTGATGATATGGTAATGAAAGGGGTACAGAATTTCGGAAGTGCAGAGGCCTGTAAAATGGCAATTAAGGCTGGTGTAGATATGTTTATTTTCAGAGATGCCGATGAGAATGCAGTTAACACAATAGAAAAGCTTATTGTAGATGCCAAAGAAGATGAAGTTCTGATGGCAAAGATTCTAGAGTCGGACTTAAGAATAGAAAGTCTTAAAAAAGCGCGATTGAGTTAACTCAATCGCGCTTTTTTTAATTAATTTGTTATTACTAAACTGCACTTGCCGCTTTTTCAGCATCAAAACATTCTTTGCAGAGAACATCTCTTCCTTGTGTAGGGTTAAAAGGTACTTGCGTTTGTTTTCCACATTTAGCGCAAACCGCATCATACATTTTCTTCTTACCTCTGTGTTGTTGTTTCTTTGCCTTTCTGCAATTAGCGCATCTTTTTGGCTTATTTGTTAAACCCTTTTCTGCATAAAATTCTTGTTCTCCGGCAGTAAAAACGAATTCACAGCCGCAATCTTCACAAATAAGCGTTTCATCTTGGTACATGACATGTTCTCCTAAATAATATATAACCATGACGTATATATAGCGTCATGCACTCATTCTATACTTTTTTTCAGCCCGCGTCAAGTGTTAAAGCCCTAAAAATGTTAATAATTGCAACAAAACTTATTAAATTTTCCCTGTAGACCCGAAGCCGCCAGCACCGCGTTCTGTTTCAGAAAGCTCTGTAACAACTTCAATTTTTGCCTGTTCATATTTTGCAATAATCATTTGTGCAATACGTTCATCAGGTTTGATTGTATAAGCTTCGTTAGAAAGATTAACTACAGGTATACAAACTTCTCCTCTGTAATCTTCATCAATTGTACCAACGCAATTAATAAGGCTTATACCATGCTTGATAGACAGACCGGAACGAGGTCTGATTTGTGCTTCGTATCCGTGTTCAAGCTCTATTTTTAAACCTGTTGGAATAAGTTTTCTTTCCAAGGGCTGTAGTGTAATCTCTTCTTCTATAGCAGCGCATAAATCCATTCCTGCAGCACCTTCTGTTTTGTATTCCGGTACAAATCTGTTATGCGGCATTCTAAATATCTTTAAAATCATACTTCTCCTTAAAAATGAAAGTTAAGCTGTGATGATTGTTTTACCGTCTATAACCTGTTTAGGGAAAATTGTAAGTGTTTCAATACCCATAGATTTATCCAGTTTTTTATCGTTACTTGGATTAACTTTTTGAGCTTTTTCAACAGCTTCGCTTCCGCCGTTCATCATAGACATAAAGCTGTTAGAATATTTAATAAACATATTTCTTCTTGGTTTACAATTTTCATTTAATGTAATAGATGAAACATTCATATACTTACCTTCTTTCTACATTTTATTTTCAAACAGAGTAAAGTTTATGTCAATAAAAATATAAAATTTGTAACAAAATTTTTTTTGTGTTAATATAATTTTGTGAAAGTTGAATAAAAGCAATTTTTGTCGATGTGGCGGAATCGGTATACGCGCACGTTTGAGGGGCGTGTGGAGAAATCCTTGGGGGTTCAAGTCCCCCCATCGACAATTTTACAACTCTCATTATTAAAGCGTTTTAGCCATTTATCTCAAAGACTATGTAGCCAATATGACACTTTAGGCAATATTCATAAAATACATACTTGTTTAATAATTTTCTAGTATGTTTATCGCTTTTTGCTTTCTCTCGGTATTAGAGTGCGTATATCTTTCAGTAGTGGCTAAACTGCTATGAGCAAGAATTTCTTTTACTGTAATTATATTAACACCTTTTTCTAGCAATCTTGTTCCTACAGTATGTCTTAAACCATGAAAACCTATTTGTGATAATTTCTCACCAATAGGAATTTCAATATATTTTTTACCTTTATTTTTTGATTTTGGTATTTTAATCATATTTTCTTTAGTATCAATCTAAGATTTTTCAAATAATCTTACATTAGTTTTTCTCAATCCGGTACATAAAGTAAATTCTACAATATCACTTAACCATTGCGGAGAATATTTAAAAAAAGCCTTTTCTTCGCTTTCTTGCCAAAATTTATATTGTAGATTATCTTCTGTAATTTTTTTTATTCCTCGAAAAGGATTGACTTCTAATAATTCATTATCAATACCTAAAGTAAATATTTTGTGTAAAATAGACAAATATCTATTAACCGTAGCGGGAGCTTTTCCTTCATTCAATAAAGATGCTTTATATTGTTCAATTTTACTTTTGGTAATAAATTTAATATTTGTATTAGGTTTAAAGAAGTTTTCTATATGATTTACTCTTGATTTAACATGTTTTATGTCTTTTAAGTTAATATATGCATGTTTGCGATATAAATCACATAAAGTTTTGAACTTTATAATTTTTTCTTCTTTTACAATGCCTGCAAGAACCTGTCTTAATTTAAATCTTTCTGCATCTTCTATTGCTTTAGCTTCTTTTTCAGTTTTTGCTCCATGACATAACATATGTTTTTGTTTGCCGTGTATCTTAAAACGGCAATAGAACTTGCCGTTATTCTTATATATTGTCATTAACTAAACCTCCATTATTATACAAAAACTCTCTAACTCTTTGCTCTAATGCATAAATAGTACCGCCTATCTTAACAAAGCAGTATTCAGGAATTTTTTCATCTCTTCTCCAAGAATAAACTGTTTGTTCTTTTGCATTTAATGCATCAGCAAGTTGTTTAATTGTAAGCAAACCAAAAATATTTTTGTCTGTGCTCATAAAATCTCCTTTAGATAAAAGGGTACTATATATCAAATTATGACTCTTACTATTTTGATTGTCAAGTACCCTCTTATCTATAAACTCATTAACTAACTATTTTTTACTTAAATTATCAATGAAATCATCTAATTCATTTCTGTCAAATAATAATTTTCCACCTAATTTTATAGATGGTATTTTCTCTTCATACTTCCATTGATAAATAGTATTTGGGGATAATTTCAAATACTTTGATGCCTCATAGACATCCATTAGGATTTTTTCCATTTTCTGTATTCCTTGATAGTTCTTGACTATCACTATTTATATTTCCTATTTCTTCTAATACTAATCGCATATCGTTAGTATTTCTCGGGGGTATATAATTCTCATTTAGAAACTTTTTAAAGTTCTTTAAGATTATACAAATAGATTTTGTATCTATTTTTAATTCCATTTTTAGATAATCTTTGATTAAAGTCAGATTCCAATCATAATCATTTAAAAAACTTTGATACCCTCTATTCTTGAGTGTTTCACTCCATTTTCTCTTTGTGTTACAAATCTGATTTCACCTCCATTAGTCCTAGTTCTAACATTGCACTCATTAAAGGATTTGCAGAACTATTTAATAAATCCTTTAACATAATTTTTCCCTTTTTGAGTATTTTAAAAAATCTTCTAATTTGTCTATAATCATTAAGTTGCAATTCGAATCTTAATAAATTTTGATTTTTATATAAAAATTCCTCACCTATAATATTTCTGTATTTTCGATTTTCTTCTAATAACAATTCATTAAATTTAGGGTAAATAGTTAATTTATCTTTTCTTGTTTTAGGGATTGGATGTATATCAATTCCGTTATAATCATAGTTTATTACGGTATATCTACTACAATACATTTTTACCTGTTTTATAAATGAGAATTTAGTAGAATCTAAATCATTTACCTTTATATCTTTTGTAATATGACATACTCCGATTGTAGAATAATGTATAGCTTTTTCGATATCAAAATCAATATATTTAGTATCTTTAACCTTTTGAAATGTCTCAATAATATTATTCTTATTTATAAGTCCTATATACCCTTTTTTAGCATTTATTTTGCCTGTAATATCTATAATAATATTTTGACAATGTTCGCTATAACCAATGTAATTAATGCCAATAATATTACTTAAATAATCCGTTGGTAAAGATACAGTATCATTAACCTGTTTGTAAATAATTCTCCCTTAAAATTACAATATTCAACAGGGATAAAAATTTTTAGTCTATCAAATTCCAGCACAAAACCTCCTTTCGTAAAATTTGCGAAGTTATATCTATAGATATAGAACTAATAATTGGGGCTTTTTGTAATATTGCAGTGTATAGATATAATTTTATACACAAAATTATATCTCTTTATTTCCCTTTCTATATATCTTATACATGTGATTACAAATTTTGTAAACTTTTAAGATATTATTGACTTTCAATCTTGTATAGTAAGGGGTAAAAATAGGCATAAAATATTTTATGATTTTTAGTACCTGATTTCAAAATATAATAATCAATTTTTTATTTTGTAAAATACTAAAAAAATCCTATACTGATTTTTGATACTTTTTGTTTTAAAAATTATGCTAAAAATTGTTAATTTTGACAATAGGTTTTTATTTAGTTAATGCCATAACAATTTTATAAAAATCCTCTAACTTATCAGGATTATTTTTCAATTTTTCATTGATTTGTGATAATAAATCTTCTTTCTTATTTTTATGCTCAAAGTCAAATGCTTCAAGAAAAGAACTATCTAATACATTTAATAGATTTTCAAGATTTATTAATGAGGGATAATTTTTACCATTTTCAATATTGCTTATTGTAGTCGGGTCTACTTCAATCATTTCTGCTAACTTTTCTTGATTGATGCCCTTACGCTTTCTTAATTCTCTTAATCTTTTGCCTAACAGTTCTTTTTTATTCATATTAAGCCCTCTATTACATGTTAGATGTAAAACAGATTATTTGAATTGAATAAAACTCATTAACTATTTGAAAAATGATTTAAATTCATATATTATTAATTTGTACTCATTTATAAGAAAAATAATGAGTTATATTGGCTAATAAATTATAGGAGTATGATTTATGAAAAAGAAGATTATAGTAATTTTCGGAATAATAATTCTTTTAGGGATTATAGGAAATATAATAGATACTCAAGATAATAATAATTCTTCATCATATAAAGTAGAAACGGAACAAAAGCCAGAACAAAAGTCAGAAACAAAGAAAAAATCACACGAAGATTTAACTTGGTTTGCAAAATTCCAATGTGAAAAAGAAATAAAAGCAAGAATACCATCCGCTAAAAATATTCATTTTAGACAAGATAATTATATAAATGGTAATAGTTATACCGTATATGGTACTGTAGATGGTCAAAATGCTTTTGGTGCAACAATTAGAAATAACTTTGGCTGCGAGGTTGTTATTGACCAAGGAAATGATAAATTTTGGATAAAAGATTTACTTATAGAATAACAGGATTAATATGAAAAAATTATTAGCAGTTTTGATAATAGGGTTATCAATAAATTGTGTTTCTTTTGCAATAGATAACAATATCCAAATATCCGATAAAGATAAGAAACTTTATCAATTAAGGCAAAATGCTGAATATGGTTTGTATGCTGGTGATATGTCAATGTATAATGCAGATTATACAAATAAAGCTGATAATTTTTTACAAAAAGGTGATTTAGAAAAAGCAAACAAATATATTAATTTAGCCATATATTATTATGATTCCAATCCTTTAACCTATGTTATAAAATCTGAATTAGACTTATTAAATAACGATATTGAATGCGCAAAAGCAAATTTTGATAAAGTTTTTGATATTTTAGGTAATGATGTTGATAAGTATGATTCTCGCAGTAGTTTAATTATTAGAATTGATAAATTAGATGCCAAAATTGCAATGGCAGAAAAAGACTACAATAAAGCAAGTGATATTATTGATGAAATAAGAGAACGATGGACAACTTTTGATAATGAAGTCATAAAATTAGATGGTGAATGTTTAATACTTAACGGAAAATCACTTAATAATGAAGATAGCATTAAAGCAGGACAATTTTTAATCAATGCTTCAAATATGATTGACAGAATAAACATTGCTATTAAAAAAAATCCTAATAATTCTGAAAATTATTATCAAAAAGCAATATTGCAATATGAATTATTGAAAGAAAATAAATTTGCACTTGCAAATGTAAACAAAGCTCTTGAATTATCCAAGCAAAGTAAATACTTATTGCTCAAAAGCCAATTAGTAACCGATAAAGAAACTCAATTAAATTTAATCAATGAGGCTATAAAATTAAGTCCTGTTAATAATGCTGATGTTTATGGTGCAAAAGCAAATTATTATTACAAAAGAGAAAATTATGAACGAGCTTTACAGGATTATCTAAAAGCCTTAAAATATGGCGGTAATGAGGAAGATTATGCAGACCAATTAGGCTGGTGTTATTATGAACAAGAAAATTTTGAACAATCTTTAAAATATTTCGTTATATCTAATAACATAGGCGGTCAAGCAGACTCTTTGCTTAATTTAGGAAAATACAAAGAAGCACTTGAACTATATAAAAAGATTGTGGATAATTCAGATTATGACCAGGATGTAGTAAAAAGTAACATGGCAATATGTAAGCAAAATCTAAAATAAAGGATTATTATGAAAAAACTATTTATTCTAACTTTAATAGGCTTGTTTATAGGTTCTTGTAGTGTTTTTGCTTATGAAAAATACTATATTAAAAATAACAAGGGTCAAACTACAGGATATACAAAAATCTATAGCAACGGTAAAACCGTACAATATAACAAAAAAGGTCAAGTTGAATATACCTATAAAACAGATTCTACAGGCAAAACTACAAAATATTCTAAAACTGGTAAAAAGTTAGAAACATACAAATAAAAATTAAATTAGAACACATGCAGGCCAATTTTAAGGCTTGTAAAATTCTTAAGAGGTATAAATATACCCCCAAGCATATAAAAATCGATTCTACAACGCAAAAATATCTTGCTTAACTTTAACCCTTATCCCATAAGGTTTTCAGAGGTTGTTTTTTAGATGTTTAATTATTTACTTAATTATATGATTATTAAGTAATAATATTTTAATCAATAACATGGTACTTGGGACTTTTAATAGATTTCTAATATATAAGAATATAAGGGGGCTTATAACATACTTAATATATAACTATAATGTAAGTTTTTATGTATAATAAATCTATGGAAGATTTAATTTATTATTCAGATAACCATATAAAAAAAATTAGTGCAAATTTTAGACAAGCAAATGAATATGAAAAAATAATTTTTGGCATAATGTGTCTGGAAATGTTACATAATGATGAAATTATATCTGTATATCATGAATACAATGAAGCCTTACCTTTTGATGATGTGTTAGTACAGTGTAAAGATAGTATAAAATGTTATCAAATAAAATATACAAGTGATATTAATGGTCTAATAAGATATGGCGATATATTAAATAAAAGTGAACTAAATATCGATATAAGCAGGTATAAAACTGTATTTGAAAAATATAGAATACACTTCAATATATCTTTTCATATTTTTACTAATAGAAGTGCGGATGAACATTTGTGTAAAATTTTGACAAATGACAATTTTTCTATCAAATTCATTAATAAAGAAGAACAAACAAATAAATGGAATGAACTAAAAGCTAATTCTCAAATTAATTCAAATGAAGACTTTATTGCACTGTTAAAATCTATAAGATTTAACTTAAAGCAACCTTCTCTAGACAAACAGAAACAAGAACTACAAAACAAATTTTTTAAGTTAGGATTAGATGAAAATTCTTTTAATAAGTATTTGAATACACTAAATGATTGGTGGTTAGAAAGCTATACAAGAGCCATTACTAAAAAAGATGTTGAAAAAGTATTGCAAATAAATAATTTATTTTTACGACAAAATTTTAATATAGATTATAATCTATTTATTGATAATATAAATTTTAAAAGACAATTAAAAAATTTAATAAAAGAAGAATGTAACTATATTAGTATTATTGGGCCTCCAGGCAGTGGGAAATCAACTTTTATAAATAATTTTGTTGATAATGAATCCTATCAGATAATTAAATACTTATGTTATTCAAATACTGAAAATAGTATTATTGATGTTGAAAATAGGGCAAATATAAAGACATATGTTGAATATTTTATAAAACAATTTCAATTAAGATATAATCATATATTAGAAGAAAATGACAATTATAGACGATATGAATATTCTGAACAAAATTATATTGACTCTATAAAAAAAATAGCATCACATCTTCAAGCGCAAAATACAAATTTAATTATTATGATAGATGGTATTGACCATGTTATACGATCTGGAATTAAAGATAATTTTTTAAAATTACTAAATCAATGTTATAAAAATATTACCTTTATTATAACTGCACAAAGTGAAAATCACTTACCCAATAATGTAAAAAATTATTGTCTGAATAAAGGAGCATTACTAAGAATTCCTTTGTTTCCGAAAAACAGTTGTATGCGATATATGAAGAAGTATTTTAAAGGAAGCATAGATAAGGCTTTAATTATATTAAGTAATATCGATAATATCTATGAAAAATCAGAAGGACTCCCACTATATTTAAGATATATTGCAGAATATTTAAAGAATATAGAAATTAATGATTTAGAAAATCATCTTATCAACATAGCAAATATTCCCAACAATGATATACAAAACTACTATGAATCAATTTGGGGACAATTCGAGAATGATTCAAATATAAAAAAAAGTTGTGCTTTTATTGCGAATTTAAATTTCGATATAACAAAAACTGAATTATTTAAATTGTTAAAAATATCTTCTTTTGATGGAGAGGATATTTTATCAAAAATTCATCATCTATTGAATATACAAGAAAATAGTATAAAAGTTTTTCATAATAGTTTTAAAGAATTTATAAATAATAAATTAACAACAGAACAAAAAAATGAAATTTATAAAGATTTGTATATATATCTAAAAGCAACTGATATTTTTGATAATATAACATTTAATTATATTTTTGAATATGCATGGCTTTGCAATGATTGTAAATTTTTATATGAACATATAACATCTGATTTAATAGAACAAGCTTTTATTAAAGGTAAAAATGAAAAACAAATACAAGAAGCAATAACATTTGGACTTAAAGCAGCTGTAAAAGAAAAGAATTTTGTAGAATTTGCAAGATTATCTATTTTATATGCAGAATTAGATAAAAAATATTCAGATTATCATATAAGTAAATTGGATTTGTATAATGTTTTTTTAGCCAAAAAGGATTTTGAAAGCCTATTTAACTTGTTTTCCCAAAATTCTATTGTACTGGATGTAAATGAAGATATTGCCCAAATATTAATAAATCTTTCTTATGAATTTTTATCAGATAAGATGGAAATGTTTTGTAAAAGTTTAGTAAACAACTTTATTGATAAATACATAGATATTACACAAAAAGAAAAAAATCAATATATAGATAGAAGTTTAGAACAAAAAGTTTTTGAATTACTTGCAATTTATACTAATAAATTTAAATACTTATACTACATAATAGAAGATTTAAATAATACTATTGTGCCTGGCAACATAGTTGCTTTTAATCCTAGTGTTAATCAATTTAATATTATTTACGAACATCTATATCGATTAAATAAACAATTACAAATAAAGTATATAAATAAATTTATAAAGAAATGTTTTAAAAACGCACCTGTATATGAGCATTGGTTATTGCAAAATTTTAGATTAAATGCAAAATATAAAAAACTTAATCCAAAATATTTTATTAATTATATTAACAATATAAAAGAAACAGATTTAATCATACAAGCTCTAAAAATAGGAACTGATATTGGAATTGATGCAAAATTTATTAATAAATATATAAATAAATTTGATTATAAAATAGAACTTAACCCCGATAATATTAGATATGGAGATGGAACGAGACAACTTAACTTATTTAGAGATTATATTTCAATATGCTTGTATTGTTCCGCACAACAAAAACTTGATAATTTGTATTCCCAATTTATTAAAGGATATGATTGGTTATCTTTTTATTATGAAATTAATTATGAACTTATTAAAGGAATGTATAACAAAGAAGATACTAATTATTTTCTTGATATTTTTGAAACATTAAATAATAAAAAGAAATTTCCACATGAAAGAATTTTTGAATCATTTGATATAATAAAAAAAGATTTACCAAACTTTTTAAAGATTTTATTTAAGAATATAAATATAACAAATGAGAATATAGATACTATAAAACAAAAAATTATTAACTTTTTCAAATCTGAAATAGTTGATACACATTATGGTATAGGTATAGTTAATGTTGATTTTATTCCAATATTTGAAATTATAGATTTTCTTATAAAAATTGACAACGATTATGTACCAATAGAATATTTTATAAAAACTTTAGAAGGTAAAATATATGAAGAGGTTTTAGAAACTAATGAACGAACTGCTCATTATTTAAAACTTTCTGCCTTATCATATAAGGCTAAATTTGATGTTATAGGAGATGAATACTTTACCAAAGGAATAAAATGTTCAAATGGATATCACAACCGAAAAGATGTTACATTATTTAATTTAATTGAGACTCTTGATTTAATATACAAAAAAATAGAAAAACCTGTATTTTTAAATTACTTTTATGAAATTGCAAAATGTTCTAATTGGCTATTCATTGTAACTGACCATAAAGAAACACGCCACATTAGAAAAGATGTCTTTAATTTAGCATTGAACTATGATTTTAATTTAGGCTTACATTTATTAAAACAATACCAAACAAGAATTTCTGATTGGGAAATATCTGATTGTATTAATTACCTTGCAGAACATTATAATGAGCGAAATTTAATGTTACCCTATGTATTAACTCAAAGTATTCAAAATGATAGTTATAGTGAAAATAATTATAAAAAACGATTCGATGTAGAATTAAATCTCTTTAAGAAAGCGTTATTATCTTCTGATACCAAACAAAAAAGATGGTTTTACAAAAAACTTATTAAACATTTACAATGTGATATTCCATTGTCGTACGACAGATATATATTGATAGAAGATTTTAATAAAGCAATAACAAACACTAGTTTTTTGCCAATAGAGAACATATATATCCCAAATGATAAAAAAAATAATAATACCTATAATCCAAAAGAAGAAAAATATGAATATAAAGGAAAAACATATTATGTTAAAGATTTAGTAAAAATTGCAACAGAAAATATTGATAAGTATATTGAACTATATACACACACACTTAATAACCAAAAAAGTTTTTCCTTGCGTAATGCCCTTGAAGAAGAACTTGATAAAATTATAAATAATATAGATAATATTTCAGATTTAGATAAAATTTATTCTTTTATCTCTATTAATGAAAGAGTTTTGACATCAAGAATCGGTGATATATTTGAATGTTTTGCTAATAAATATAGAGCCTTAGACAATAACAGTAAATATATTGAAGCTCTAGAGAAATGCTTTAAAAGTTCTATTGAGTATGGTTTTAAATATTTTACAAATGTAAGAATGGATATTTTAAAAATTCTTATAGAAAATGATTATGATAAAACAATGAATTATCTGCTTAATACTGCATTAGACACTATTATTGCATATCCTTATCAAGGTAAAGTTTTTCAACAATTTATTATCCAAATTTTATTAAACTATAGCAAGGAAAGTTTAATAAAAGACTGTATAAAAATATATGATAATTTTCACAATGAAATAATTAAAGAATTTACAAATTTGCCTGATAAGGAATTTTCTATAAATTATGATTGGATTAAAAATTATAAATCTGATAATAAAAACGATGATTTATTATTGGATATTATTTTCAATGAATGGGTAGATTATCCTTATTATAAAAGGTTAGAATATACTCATTTAATTAGTGATTTAGCTATAATTTATCCAACAATAGTTATACCTAAATTATTTGCAAATATTAATAATGAAAGTTATACATTATCACAACTATCTGCATTGATAATAAATCATTTATCTATACATAATTCTAACTTATTAGAGCAATATGAAGAGACTATAGAAGAACTAATAAAAACATTAGTACATTTTGAGATTAATTATATGTTAATTGATACATTAAATCATATAAATTCAGATAGGGTCAATAAACTTATTAAAATTTTATATTATTCTAATAATGACACTTTTAGTATTTTACTATCTGAAGATTCTCCATCACAAACATTCAATGATAAATTTATGAAATACATACCTAAAGCTTTTACAGACTATGTAACACAAGTATCTGAAATAATACTTATTCCAGAAAATATTATATATTATGAAATTGAAAAATTCTTAGTAGAAAATAATATAAATTATGATTTAGAGATTGAAAAACATCAAAATTTGTATGAAACTTATTGTTCAAGAGGTTCAAATAAATTTATTCCGTTTGAAGATAATTATGGAAATTTAGTTTATCATACACTTAATATAGTATTAGAAAAGTGTTTACGAAATTTTGGATATGGTATAAACCAACATAAAGAACTTCATAAAATACTCAAAATATATGATAATAGATTTTACAACAAAACAATTACCCCAAATACTAAATTTATTAAAGCCTTCCCAAATGAGAATAAGATTTTAGACTGGATTAATTTTGAAGATATACAAGAAAAAGTAAAAACAATAAAACTTGATGATATAGATTTGGATGAAATTAATATTATCGATGACTATAAGACATCAAATGATATCCTGTTTGAACAAGTCAATAGCTATGTTGCGTATGATAAAAACCAAGCTTTATTATATTGTAATTGTGAAAATATTTTCAATATTACAACAACCAACATATTTTACTTACATCCGCTAATCCATAGAAAGTACAAATTAGAACCTTTTAGTGATGTTCCAAATTATAAAAATGAAAATGGAATACAAATAAAGCAAGAATTATGGCAAAATGGTATAGAAGACACTGATATGTCTTTTAAATTCTTAGCACATGGAACAAAAGTTACAATAAAAAAAGAATTACTTAAGCAAATATTAGAGAAAGAAAATTGCAAATTATCAATTGTTAAATTTATAAAAAGATTTTATAACCCAGAATCATACAAAAAAGAAGAAAAAAAATCTAATGATATTATAACTACAATAACAATAGAACTTTAAAATTATTCCATGCCAGTAATTGTGCTATAATAGGTTCATGGAAAAGGTTGATTACAAAAATGAATTAATAGAAATTATTACTCCTGTCAGACTTGGTGCATATGGAAGAGATAACAATGATGTGCTTTTAGAAAAATACATCTATAATCTAAAATTGTCAGAGGCTTTTTATCCTGCTTTATCATTAATGGAAGTTACTTTAAGAAATAGAATTTGTAATGCTATTGAAAAACTAATTTGTAAAAATTGGCTTATGCAAGAATTAAACATACAAAATATTTTAGCCGATAAAGAATATACAAAACTTTTGGAATCTGCAAACAAAATTAAAAAAGCAGGTAAAAAGATTACTAACGATAGATTAATTTCTGAAATGACATTAGGTTTTTGGATTCATTTGTGTACTAAATCATATAAACCAAAACTATGGGACAAAAAAGGTTTCTTTGAGTCAGTATTTCCTAATTATGCTAATAATGGAGAATTAAGAAAAATTGCACCTATTAAAAATGATTTACTTGCTATTTTAAGATTAAGAAACAGAATCTTTCACCATGAAATAATCATTAACGGCAATAAAACACCAACAGAACAATATCAGCTTGTTTTGAATATGTTACACTTACTATCTACCGGCATGGAATCCTTATTACAGGATATTAGCAGATTTACAATAATAGAAAAGCAAAAACCCTAGCGACTCTGCAAAGCAGGACATCAATCTAGGGTTATCCAATAACATTATAAACTATTACAGGCATTTTTTCAAGTCATTTATGTATTTTTATTATATAATGTTTACAAAAGAAAAGAGGGTACTTATGACTCGTGGTGGTACAAGACCTGGATCAGGAAGAAAACCGACAGGCAAAACAACTACAAAAGCTACAATTTATATTAAAGATAGAGAATTAATAAATAACTATGCAAAGACTTTAAATGTTTCTGTAAATGAGCTTATTCATAGAATTTTTGCACATGAAAAATTTGAAGATTATTTGAAATTATTACATTAAATCTGTGTAGCTTATATGCACCCATATGAATTAAAATATATTGATTAGTATTTTATGAATATTGACTAAAATAGTTAATTTTGTTAGTATTTTATTTGATGGTAGGCTGTTCAACTCCCCCCATCGACATTTTTTAATAAATTCTGTACACAAAATTATGCATGCTTGTTATCAAAAACAAAAATCGCCATTTAATTTATAGTTAATGTGTTGTAAAGCCGCCGTCGACTACAATTGCAGCCCCATCTACAAAAGTTGAATAAGGTGAGCATAACCACATTACAGCATGAGCAATTTCATAAGGTTCCCCCAATCTTCCTTTTGGAATATCACGAACAAACTCTTTTTCCATCTCGGGATTTCTTTTTATAATATCTTTTGCCATAGGGGTTGCTATTACTCCAGGTAATACAGCATTTATTCTAATTCCTTTTGCAGCATAATCAATAGCGGCATTTCTTGTTAAACCGATAATCGCATGTTTACAGGAAATATAGGCGGCTTGTCCTGGAAATCCTGTAATACCTCCTTGAGAGGAGGTATTACTATACAGCCTTTGACTCCATCTTTTTCTTCTTGTTTCAACATTTGTTCTATTTCAAATTTCATGCAATTCCAAACACCTTTAAGGTCAACTGCAACAGTTTTATCGAATTCTTCATAAGTTATCTCTGCCATAGGTTTTTGAGGAGTCTGAACGCCTGCATTATTTAATTTGGTTGCTCATATCAGAAACATCAGATAAAATAACAGTTGCACCAACCTTGGCAAACTCTTGAGATGTTGCAAGCCCTATTCCCTGCGCTGCGCCTGTTACTAAAAAACAAAAGTGCTATTGAATTATAATTTTCTAATAAACTACCATTTTCCCAAATGCATTTTTTGCTCCGCTGTGTACTGAACTTGTTCAACTTCTGGTTTGTCCTCTGCTGGATATCCCAAACCTATATAACAAGGTAATAAATAATTTTCAGGTGCCCCTAATATATCGGCAACATTTTTACCTTCTTCCCCCACAGGTATTCTCATAGAACAGGCTAATCCTTCGGCAGTTGCTGCTAAAAACATATTTTCAATCACACACCATATTGATGTAATTGGGTTTAATGAACTTACACAGCTTGGTTTTAAAACACCTGAATTAGATTTAAAAAATGGCAGGATAATATGGGATGCATTCATTAGCATTGAATATTGTCTGGGCATAGCAAAAGCATACATTTTTTGCTGCGCTGTTCCGTTAACAAGGGTTTGTTTTAAAATTTCAAGCTGCGGCTCCACTCCCCTTTTTATAAATTGCAAAGCCCGTTCTTTGTCTTCTTTCTCTTTTAAAATTACAAATTCCCAGTTTCTAAGGTGGTCATGTGTAGGAGCCTGTATACCTGCGTTAATTATTCGCTTTAGAGTTTCATCAGGTACGATTTCATTTTTAAAATCTCTTACTATTCTCCTTTTATAAATTGCTTCATATAATTCCATAGCCCCCCCTTTTTTTATCTGCAATTATAGCATAAAAAATGAAAGTAACAACAAAAAAAACAGATTGTTGGGATGAAAAACTGTCTGTGTTCATATATTGAAATTGTAGGTCCTTCTGATGCTGAAAATACTATTCGTTGTGATTTTACAAAAGAGCAGGTGGGTAAACTTGTATCTGCAATGAGGAATAATACAGGAATCTGGAATGATTATTATAATAACCCTGACGTATGTACTACAGAAACTCCCGGCTGGGATTAAGCACATTTAAACCTAACGCCATTCGCATATTGTTAAAGTAAAGCAATAATCCAAGAAAAGTCCCCCTCCCGTTGATACCATTTTAACTAATAAAGCTGGGAGTCAAACAATAGTGAGGTGTTTATTGTGAGAAAATTAAAATTTATACATATTGCTATATTATTATTTTGGGCAACTATATATGGTATTCAAAATAACACCTTCTAGTAATCTATAGTATTCAAGCTCAATCATAAATTACCACTTTGGTTCTTTTGTGCTATAATTTTCTTGCCAAAAAATTTTAAAAATACTAACATGTCGATATTGTTTTAAGGAGATTGTGTTTTGCAAGTACAGAGAGTTACTAGTTATAATCCAAATTTTATGGAAAAAGAACAGAAGTTCAAACAACTCGGAAGCAAATTAGTACCAATACATAAAATTTCTGCAACTCCTGCATCTGAACCGCCAAAGACATTTTTAGAAAAAGTGGGATACGGTATAAAATATGTTATAGACAGGTTATACTATTACTGTTTTTGTGCTAAATAGATGGTTAATGAATCGGATGAAAAGAAAAATTTACTACCACAAATGACTTAACTTTCATTAATAAAATTGCTCTATTGCCATTTTTGTAATATTATGTTTATGAGAGGTGGAAATGGATTTTTTTAGACAACATAAAAAGGCTATAGTTGGATTTATTTTTGTAGCAGTTGTACTTTGGTTAATAGGCGGTACAGCACTTATTGCAATGTTAAGCATGAGAGGTTAGGTGTGAAAATAAAAAAAATATTAAATATTTTAATATTTTTAGGGTTATTGCTTAACACTTTTGCGTGCTGCAGTTCTTTTGCAACACAGGATTTGGAAACAAAAAAGAAGCAGACCAGAGCAAAAATTAATCACCTTAAATGGTTAGAAAGCCTTGAAACAAATAAACTTTATAAAAATCAACAAAAACTCGAAAATGCTACCAACTCTTTACAGCAGTCAAAAACACAAATAATATCTGCTCAAAAAGAATTAAATGGTATGCAGGCTCAGTTAGATAAAGCAGCTGCAGAATATAATAATTTGAATAATATTCTTGCGGCTCATATAAGAAAAGTTTTTAAGTCGCAAAGAAAAGCTTTCTTTGAGCTGCTTATTACTTCTGAAGATATAAATATGCTTGTTGATAGAGTTTATTTTCAGAAAATTATTTTAAGAGATGATTACGCAAGAATGGCTGCTGCTAGAAGCAAAGCTCAAGAAATTGCAATGTTGAAATATAATATTGAAGCTCGTAAACGGAATTTAGAACGTTCTGTTGCCTCAATAAATACTCAGCAGACTTATATTCAACAGGCAATTGCAAAAAATGAAAGCATGATTAACAAATTGCGTACTGACAGAGTTGCGTATCAGCGCGCAGAAAGAGAACTTGCAAAACAATCGGCAAGCATAGGGTCTTATATTAATAGAACTGCTAAAGATAAAGATGTGCAGGTTGCATCAGGATTTATAAAACCAATTCAAGGACGTATAACATCTCCTTTCGGCTGGAGAACACATCCGATATTTAACAGCAAGTCTTTCCACTCCGGCGTAGATATTGGTGGTCCAAATCTAGGGGCTATTAGAGCTTCTAACTCAGGCAAGGTAATCTATTCCGGATGGTATGGCGGATATGGAAAAGTTGTTATAATTGAACACGGTATTGTTAACGGTAAACCTATAACAACACTCTATGCACATATGAACACTATAAAAGTTTCAAACGGCCAAAGAGTTTCAAAGGGTGATGTTGTAGGGTATGAAGGTACAACCGGATACAGTACAGGGCCGCATTGCCATTTCGAAGTCAGGGTAAACGGACAGCCTAATAACCCTTTAAATTATATATAATAGGAAGCTAAAATTGAAAAAGAAATTAATAACATTATTATCACTATCTTTGATAACTGCAAATATGGCGTTTGCAGAATATGCTTTTGTTGATTCTTCTGACTTTACAGGTGATGCATTCTTTACTCCGCCTGCACTGGAAGAAAAGCAGGAAGAAGCTAAAAAGGCTAATGATTTTGGACGTACACCGACTTTACCTCCGATAAAAAAATTGCGTATAAAAATTAAAAAAGCTATTAAAGAAAGAGATGCTCGTAAATATGAACTGGCACCTACCGCAGAGCAAGAAGATGTTTATGCTGCAGGTGCAGAAACATCTGAATATGCTTCAAAAGATTTAGTTGATGATTTTGATGAAACAATTATGCCGGATGGATTTGAAGCAGATGAGGAAGCAGTTGTAGAAAATGCGAATAAAAAACGTTTTTTCCATCGAAAATCCAAGGCAGTAAAAAATGTAAAATCACCTGAAGAAGAAGATAATATAATTCTCGATTGTGAAAATGTTGATTATGATTCAGATAACTATTGTGTTGTTGCTACCGGTAACGCCAATGTTAATTTTGTGAAGCAAGGTACAAATGTACTGGCTGACAAAATTACATATGATAGGATGAATAATACTATCAAGGCAGAAGGTAATGTAAGAATTATCAAAAATGGACAGACCATAACAGGTGAATATATCTTTGTTGATATGAATGAGGAGAATGCTCTGATAGAAAAACCAATAGCTCAAACTGCTACAATCGAGATAAAGTCACAAAAAGGTTATGTATACGGCGATAAAATTGTTCAAGAGAACGGTTCGGTAACTGTAAACCAATCTTTTCCTATACAATTTAGATCTTTAAATAACGGGCCCTGGATATCCAGAATGATGACTCCAAAAGATGAAACTCTGACAGAGGATATGGAAAAAGGGCGTATCAGAGTAAAGGTTAAAGATATTAAAATTACTCAAAGAGGTGATTTAGAAGTTATTGACTTAAAAGGAACTTCTATTTTCAGAGGGGATAGAAAAATATTTAAACTGCCTCCAGCCAAAGTTTATACAAATAAAAACTTTGATTTCGTTGATACAAGTTCATGGGAAATAGGTTCTTTCAGGGGCTTAGGTATGTATTTGGGGCCTGGGCATGTTTTTGAAATTCCTGGCGGCTCAATATTGAAAGTAATGCCCATATTAAATTATAACCACGGTATTGGTATTGGTGGTATTGCAAGGTATATGAATGCTTCTAACTGGACACAGGCTTCATATGGTACAGCGGACAGCACTTTCATGATTCGTGGTAAACAAAAATTGGATGACCATGTTTACTTGCAATATGTAATGAATGACTATTCGAGAGAGTGGTTTTTAGGGCGTAGACGTGCTAAATATGGTGCAGCTCTGGTTTATGAAAACGGGTACTCAAAGAAAGACTTTTTGTTAAAAGGTCAAACATCAAGTTTTGCACACAGGTTTGATTTTGGTTTTTATCAGGATATAGATGAAGATTCGAGCTATAAAGAGTTAGGCGGTTCCGAACTTGCAACTACAAGAACAAGATATATGGCTCAGGTAAACCAAAATTTTTATACTCGTAAAAATGAAGATAAACAAACCGAGTTTACTTTTGGAGTTGTTGGGCAATTGTCTGCAGCTTTATATGGAACGGGGGATACACAGATTATCGGTCGTTTAGGACCAGTGGTTCATACGCAATATAAACGATGGATGCAAGATATAGGCTATTTCCAGTCTGTCTATGAGGACAACTCGCCAATACCGGTATTTGACGCATACCGTTACGGTAAATCTAATTTTTATGTGAGAGAATATATTAGATTAAATAAATATGTAACGCTATCCTGGTTCGGGTCTTTTAACCTTTCTAACGATTCTCCAAACCATCGTCAATTACAAGAAAATACTTTTTACATATCTTTTGGACCAGAAGATGTGAAATTCAGTATAGGCTATGATGTGGAACGTGATACAACTCGTTTTCTTGTTGAGGTAATGATGGATGCCAAAGGAACTAAGGTTGATTATGATCGTTTAGAGATAAAACAGGATAAAAAAGCTAAGAAAAAAGAAGAAATCAAAGAAGAAGAGGATACTGACTTCCAACAGGCAAATAAAGCTCCTGTTTTACAACATGCACAAGTAGAAAATATAAAGACAACTGAAGATGTTTTATAGAAATAAATTAACAAATCTAATAATAAAATACGGCAGGCTATGCGGAGAAAAAAATTATACTCCGGGATATTCTGGAAATATTTCTGCCAGATATCGAGAAGGTATGTTGATAACAACATCCGGATCTTCAAACGGATATTTAGACAAAAAAGATATTGTTTACACAAATTTTGATGGAAAATCCCTTGAAACAGGGAAAAAACCTTCAAGCGAAAAATTTTTGCATATAGGTATATACAATCTAAGGCCGGATATAAATTTTATTCTACATGTCCACTCTCCATATTTGAGCTCCTTTGCTTCTTCTGGAAGGGATTTGATGGAACCAATTATGGCAGAAAATGTATTTTATTTTGGAGGAATTCCTCTGGCTGAATATGCACTACCATCATCAATGAAGCTTGTAGATAATACCGTTAAATTTTTTGATAAATACGATGCGGTACTAATGGCCAATCATGGTTTTGTAGTGGCTTCTAAAACAATTGACGATGCTTATATGAAGCTTGAGCTAGCAGAATCTTATGCTCAGGTTGTTTTAAATACCGAGATTTTGGGCGGGGCTAAAATTTTAAATCAGGAAGATGCAAAAGCAATTCTGGAGTTGAGATAAATTTTTATTTAACGGGCGGGATGAAATCCCGCCCGTTATTTTATAATAATTCTTTTAAGTAATTAGGAAGTGCAAATCTTGCATTATGGTAATCTTTATTATAAATTTTGCAAGTTTTAGTAATTGCCTCTCCTCTTCTTTCATCCCAGTATGACAGAGGCTCTACTGTTTCAGAACAGAAAGCCCAGGCCCAGTAGCCGCCAGGATATGTTGGAATATTGGATGTGTAAGTTGCACAAATCGGAAAAACTTTTTTCAACAAAGTATACATTTTTTTTATTTCTTCTTTGTTAACAAAAGGAGATTCAGATTGTGCTGCAACAATACCACCAGGTTTAAGCGAACGTTTTACATTTGTATAAAATTCTTCTGTAAATAAACCTTCACCAGGTCCCATAGGGTCTGTTGAATCAATAAGAATAATATCAAACATATTTTCTTTGTTTTTAATATATTCAATTGCATCTTCAACTAAGATTTCACATTTCGGATTATCGAGTTCACATGATATGGTTGGAAGATACTTTTTGCAAGCATCAATAACCATGCCATCAATTTCGCATAAAATAACTTTTTCTACAGTATCATGTTTGAGAACTTCTCTAACAGTTCCCCCATCTCCTCCGCCAATAACAAGTACTGTTTTTGGAGATTTATGATGCATCATTGGTATGTGTGCAATCATTTCGTGGTAATGAAACTCATCACCTTCTGTAGTCATCATTAAATCATCTAAAGTTAATACTCGTCCTAGTGTTGAATCAGATTCAAAAACTTCTACTTTCTGAAAAGGTGATTGTTCGCTGAACAATGTTTTTTTTCTTTTAATGGCAATTCCATAACCGCCAGATGTTATTTCTTGGTAAAATTCTGTCATAGTTTTATACTCCCTGCTAATATGTGTATATGCAGGTGGAATACTTCCTGTCCTGCTTCTTTTCCTGTATTAATAACTGTCCTATAAGACTTTAAACCAGCCGCTTTTGCAGCTTCTTTAACAGTCATCATAAGTTTTCCCAGTAAAATTTCATCATTTAGTTCATTAAGTGATTCAACATGAATTCTTGGTACCACAAGTAAATGTGTATCTGCTTTAGGATTAATATCCTTAAAAACCACAGCATACTCATTTTCGTATACAAACTCAGTATTGAAATCGCCGTTAATAATTTTGCAAAAAATACAATTATCCATGCAATTCTCTCCTATAAAAATAATACATATATTGTAACAGAAATGTTTAAATTTATAGAGTATATCTTAACGAAACTTATAGATTACCTTACTTGTTATACATTTTTCCTTTATTTTAGCGTAAAGAGTTAGTAATAAAGAAAGGAGAGTATAATGACGACAGTAGAACCAATAAGAAATAAAGATGAGATAAAGAAAGTAGAGAAAATTCTAGCCCATCAAAGCCAACGCGATTTGGTATTATTCACTTTAGGTATAAACAGCGGCTTACGCATTTCTGATATTTTGGCTCTAAATGTTGGAGATGTTAGGATGAAAACATATATCCAGCTTGTTGAAAAAAAGACAGGTAAAACGAAGAAGATACCAATAAATGCAAAATTAAAACCAATGTTTGATACATTTACGAGTAAAAGAGATTACGATGAACCTCTTTTTCTAACAGCATTTAATAATCGATTAAACCGAATAGCTGCATATACAATTATAAAAGATGCCTGTGCTTCTGCCGGAATTGAAGCTCATATAGGGACACATACAATGAGAAAAACTTTTGGTTATCATCATTATAAAAAGTTTAGAGATTTAGCTTTGTTGCAAAAAATTTTCAATCATTCTAATCCACAGGTTACCTTACGTTATATTGGAATTGAGCAAGATCAGATAGAAGATAGTTATACGAATTTTGTTTTTTAAGCATCTGAACAACATAACATTTTATCAAAAATGTTATGCTTCGTATTATTATTGATTTTCAGACATTTATTATATGTTAATTTTCTTTAAAAATAGGCTAAGTGGCTAATAAGTTATGCATTTGACTACTAGCTTATTCGTGCTACGATAAAGTTGTAGCTAGGGCATTCGCGTGCTTATAGATTAACATAACATTTTTGATAAAATGTTATGCCAAAATTGTATTTTGATAAATAATACTTTTTTGATAAAATGTTGAATAGAAACTAGAAAATGATGCTGAGTTAATTTTGGATATGGTAATCCATTATACTGGAGAAAGATTAGATGGAGCAGGTTTTATACAAAAAAGAAATTGAAGAAATCAAAGACAGTGGATATTTGAGAAAAGATTCGACCATAACTGATGCTTTAATTGATAATTTCTATAATAGTATATTAAAAAAAGATGAGAAAAAAATTTTAGAACTAGCTTTTTCTGAAAACATGCATCAGGAAGATTTGGATGATTTACTGAAAATTTGGGACATTGAAGTAAAAGGCGGGGCAAAATCGCTCATGCTTGCCTATATAATGAAAATGCATCCGGAGATGAAATTTACTTCATATGAAGAACCACGATTAAAAGGACTATTAAATTTTTATAAATTTAGTAATATGGGCATAATTTCTCATTATAAAAAGATTTGTAGAGCGTTAAATGCAGAGGGCATTACCCCTATGATATTAAAAGGTGGAGCAATGAAGTTCTTGAGGCCAGAACTTCCTAGAATTATGGGCGATATTGATATACTTGTTCCGGACAATGTTTTTATGAAATCTGCAAAGATAGCTTGCTCTTTAGGATATGTTTTTTATGATATCTATTCTCATTCAATTGATATTCATAAACCTGATTCGGATTCCGGAGTTTTAGATATACATAGATTTATTTTTATGGGAACAGGACACGAAAGAAAACTTTTGAAAAATCTTTTCAAACGCTCAAGAGAGGAAAATGTTTTCGGGGTTAAAACTCTAATTCCGTCAAATGAAGATATGATGTTTATTTCTCTTGTTAATCTTGCAAGAAATCTGCGTGAAAAAACAAGTCAGGCAGGACTCATTTATACTATATTTGATTGCAAGTTTTTACAAGAAAGTAAACCGGATTTTGATTGGGAAATTGTTAAAGAAAATGCAAGATTAACTAAAACAGAAGTACAAATGAATTTTGCAATAAAATTCTTAATGAGAATCTCTAAAAATATTTTTCCAGAAGCATTACAAAGTGATGTGCTGTTTGAAAAAGAAACAATAGAATATTCAAATATGGTTATGTTTAACAGGTTTTATTTGGAGGATTTAAGAACTATTTGCCATCCTTTAAAAATGCAAGATTTATTTATAAAACCTGCAATTTGGAGTGACTATTTTAAATATAAACCTAAATATTTTGGATTGAAGCTTTTAAGAAAGCATCCCAAATTAATTGAATGGTTTATAAAAGATTTGAAAACAAAAGATTATAATTTCGAAAAATAAGGATAGCTTAATGCAAATTAAAGATTTAACAAAAGAAGAAATAAGAGAATGTTTCAACAATGTACAACAATATTTAGAAGCCAAAGATATAAAATGGATTAAATACTTGGATTTAGGTTGTAAAGTTGTAAGGCTTATAAGCTATAGTGAAGAGTTTTTATCTCACGTGGAAAAACAATTGACATTTGTTTTGCGTGACAAGGCACCAGCATACGATGCAACGTTAATATTATGGAAAGAAACTGATTTTGAGAATCTACCTGCAAAAATTTCTGAGAAATTTAATCCGAAAAAAAACATGCGTTTAAGGATAGAAATGCTATACAGTAAACAAAAAAGTTTGAAATGGTGTAGTGTTTTGGATAGAGATTTCTCAAAAATTAAACCGGCCATTGATATCCAAATTGAACGAGGTTTTTTTGTTGGTAATGATAAAGAGAAAGATACTTATTATTATGGTGTAAGAAATCTTGATCCGGAAGAATTTATTAAAGAAGGACATTTGTTTGTACAATTCCTTAATAACATTTTGAAAACAGAAACTTCAAATCTAGTGCACGGTGCTGTAATAGGATTAAACGGAGATGGAATTTGTTTTTGTGCAAGAGGGCAGAGAGGTAAATCAACTCTTTCAGTATTATCAATGATGAAAGGCTTTGAATACGTTTCAGATGATTATTTGATATTACATAAAAAAGATAATCAACTTTTATCAAGTCCGATTTATTCGATAATTACATTATCTCCGGTTATGTATAACAGATTATATGATTACTTAAATGGTTCTCAATTTGTTTCAAACAATGCGAGAAAGGATAAATATGTTTTCAATATTTCTAATTTCCATGATACATTTAAACAAAACTATCCGATTAAATTATGTATATTCCCTGAAATTGTATCAGATAAAGAGCCAAGTATTAAACCATGTACACTTGAGGAAAAGGGCAGAGCAATTGTTCAGCTAATTCAGTCTACGTTAATGCAAACTCAAGATTTGTCAGAAAATTGGACTGTCAAAAAGATGATGAATATGGTTAAAGATTTGCCTTTCTATAAATTAAATCTTTGCTGGGATATTGATAGAAATACAGAGTTTCTGCGTGAGTTTATGAATAATTTTAGTCAGCAAGAGCATAGAGTTATTAATACTCCAAAATTTGCAATTGATATAACGTTTGATTTAGCTAATATTTTGAATACAGAAACAGGAATAATTTATTCTATGAGTAGATTAACAACTGCTGCTTACGAACTTTTAGCGCAAGGTTATTCTAAGCAATCTGTTTTACAAGCATTAAAGAGAGCAGGGAATGTAGATGTATCGGAAATAGAAAAAGAATTTGATTTGTTTATTAATGCTCTTAAAGAAACAGGTATACTTGTCGAATTTGGAACAAAAGATGCTGAATTAGAGATAAGTACAGAAAAATATGAATATGAATGGGAATATAAGATGTCATTCATAGAACATGCACAGGAAGAATATAAACAATTAATTAAGGAGAATAAAAATGAATTATGTATTAAATGAAGAGAAAATGTTTGCTGATGTAACAGATGGTATTGCAATTATTATTAACTCAGAAACTGGTATATATTATGGTTTAAATGGGCTGGGGACAGCGGTATATGAAAATTTGATGAATGGTTCAAGTGTTGCTGAAGTACTTTCTGCTTTGAAATCAATTTCAGGTGTTCCTGCTGACATAGAAGCTAAATTAAATGAGTTTATAGCAAAGCTGGTAGATTTTGAATTGATAATGGAAGGTCCTTCAACATCTGCAGAAGCAAATTTTGATAGTTCCGTAGCGGCAGAAGAAAATTTCGAAATGGTTGTAAATGAATATAACGATGCTCAGGAATTGTTGCTAGCAGATCCAATTCACGAAGTTAAGGAAGAAACCGGCTGGACACCGGAAAAAGATTCTATCGGATATTCAAAAGATGAAACTCGTGAACGTGAAGAAAAGATGGAAGTATAGGTTTAAAAAGTGTCAAAGGTTTCAGTAATAATACCTGTTTATAATACGGAAAAATTTTTAAGAAAATGTCTTGATAGCGTTTGTAATCAAACGCTTCAAGACATTGAAATAATCTGTATTAATGATTGCTCAACAGATGGGTCATTAGAAATTTTGCGTGAATATGCTGGAAAAGATAATCGTATTAAACTTATCGAATTATTTGAAAATGGTGGTGCTGCAAAAGCAAGGAATATAGGTATTGATATAGCTCACGGTGAATATATAGGTTTTGTAGATTCTGACGATTTTGTTGATTTGGATTTTTATGAGAAGTTGTATAATAAAGCTGTAGAAACTGGTGCAGACGCTGTTAAAGGAAAACTTTATTTGTATGATATAAATACTAACAAAGTATATTTGGAAGCTTGGATTGATATAAATGATTCTGTAAAAAAGAATAAGGCAAATTTTTATTTTACATTTACAACGGCAATTTATAAAAGCAGTTTAATAAAAGAATATAACATTAGATTTTTAGAAGGTTTAATTCATTTTGAAGATCCATATTTTACGATAAAATCTGCTTTATATTATAAAATTTTGCATGTCGTAGATGATGCATGTTATTTTTATACTAATAATTTAAACTCAGTTTCAAGGTCTAAAGTTACTCTACAACACGCAAAATCTGTTTATGAAGGCGCAAAAAAGGTGTTGGAGTTAATTAACAGTGCTAACATTGGTGTTGAACACTACAAAATTGTTTACAATTTTATTGTAAAACAAGTTTTAGAGTGGTGTAATAAAAAAAATTGCAATGATACTATAAATACTATGGGAGTAATGGCTTTTATACATTTACTTGATAATTGCTATTATAAAAAAGATTGTTTTACATATCACTTTTTACAAAAGAAAAACGATGCAAAATGTGTGTTAATAAATACTTTAAGAAATAAGATGAAGGGAGAATGTATTGGCACTAATTAGCGTAATAATACCTGTTTATAATGCCAGTGCTTATCTAAAACGTTGTTTAGATAGTGTTTGTAATCAAACGCTATTGGACATTGAGATAATTTGTGTTAATGATTGTTCTAATGATGATTCTTTGCAAATATTAAATGAATATAGAAACAAATATTCTAATTTGAAAATTATTGATTGCAAGCTTAATGGCGGGGAATCTAAAGCTAGAAATATCGGTTTAGCTCATGTTACAGGTGAATATATAGGATTTGTTGATAACGATGATGAAATTGACTTAGATTTCTATGAAAAATTATACAATAAAGCCATCACTACCAATGCTGATATTGTAAAAGGAAATGTAATAGAAACTTCAGTAAATGGTGTTAGCTCTTTTTCTCATATAAACAATGAAATAAGTGAATCAAAATGGTGTTTTCATTATGAATGGTGGAGTGCAATATACAGAACAAAAATTGTGAAAAAAAATAATATACTTTTGCTGGAAGGATTTCCTTTAGGTAGTGATGTATATTTTTTACATAAAATTTTATTTTATGCAAAAAAAGTAGAGCTTGTAAATGATGTTTTCTACCATTGGATAAGAAGAGAAAATAGTGGTGAATCAGTGATTCTTCCTTATGAAAAAATTCAATCAGCTTTAAGAATTTTTAAATTTATTCAGGATGATATTAATACATGGTATAAAAATAATCAGCTTGATATAAAAAATTATAATTATATTTCAAAAAATTGTTTGAATACAGCATTTAGTTATATTTTTAGAAATAGTAGCACTAATTGTAGAAAAATATGCTGTGAATATGCTAAATTATATTATTTATCTTGTGTTGAAAAAAAAGCTTTAGAGGAATATTCTATGAAAGTCAATCCATATTTATTTTCATGTCTTAAATTTGATAAATTTGATAAATTTGTTTCAAAAGTGTTAGAGTTGAAGGATTTATCAATGTTGGATAAAAAGAATATTTTCACATTATTAAGACTGCAAAAGGGAAAGCAAAATGTATAAAGTTTCTATTATAATTCCAGTCTATAATGTTGAGCAGTATCTTGCTCAGTGTCTTGATAGTGTTATTAATCAAACATATAAGAATATTGAAATAATTTGTGTCAATGATTGTTCATTGGATAATTCCTTTAAAATTCTTGATGAATATTCAAAAAATGATAAAAGAATAAAAATAATAAACAGAGAGAATAATGGTGGTTTGTCCGCTGCAAGAAATACTGGGCTTGATAATGCTAGTGGCAAATATATTTATTTTCTTGATTCAGATGATTGGATAGATTTGGATTATATAGAAAAAATGTTAAATGCTGCGATAAAAAATGAGGTAGAGGTTGTATTAAATACAAATATCATAGAACATAAATTAAACCAAATCGAACAACAATTTGCGGAGCATAATACCCAAAATTTTATAAAAGATACTTTTTTGGATGCAAAATTTTGTGTTTGGAATATTATATGGAATAGCTGGGCATATCTATGGAAAAAAAGCTTTTTAGATAAAATTAAGGTTCGTTTTCCAGAAGGTTATATCAATGAAGATATGTATTTTCAAGCAATTACATTAATTAATTTAGACAAAATATATGTTATAAGAAACAGTTCATATCATTATGTGATTCGGGATGATAGCATATGTGGATTACAAAAAAATAACAATTTAAAAATTTTTAAAAATTTAATTAAAATAATGAATAAAACAGTTGATTTTTTACAAAAAAAAGCTTTATTAGATAAAATTCAAATAAAATTATTCAGTTATATTCCATTAGATGGTATAGAAGAATATAGAGAAGAAATTATTTTGGAATTAACAAATTATTTTAAGAGAATAGAAAAGAATGTTTTGAAAAATAAGTCACTGTATGATGCTGCTCAGTATGCCTTATTTTATGATGTATTGTACAATCCAAGTGTTGTTAGAATTGAAAAATATCATAGAATAGCTATATTTGAGAAAGTGCGAAATATCAAAAATAAGTTAATAACGGACTGTAAAATATGTAATTTAAAATAATTTAAAGAAGGATTTATTTAATGAGTTATATACCGATATTTTTATCATCAGATAATAACTACGCACCATATATAGCAACAGCAATTGCTAGCATTTGTGATAACACAAAATCATTTTGCAATTTCTATATTCTTGATGGTGGTATTAGTAAAGAAAATAAGTCTTGTATAAATTCACTTAAAAAATTTTTTAAAAATTTTTCAATAGAATATATAACTATAAATCTAGAAAAAGAATTTAACTCAATAGAATATAAAAATGTTGGTAATTATATTTCTTTATCTACATATAATAGATTTTTAATTCCTAAACTAAAACCACAATTAAAAAAGGTTTTATATTTGGATGTTGATATTGTAGTCTTAGGAGATATTCAAGAACTTTATAATGAAGACTTAGAGGGTTATGCACTAGGTGCAGTATGGGAACAAACAAGAAAATATTATAATTCAGATACTAAAGAATTAATGGGACTATCAGAGAATTATAAATATTTTAATGCAGGAATTTTAGTTATTGATGTTCAAAAATGGCTTGATAATAATATCTTAAAGGAATTATTTTATATAGAAAAAATTTATAGAGAAAATGTATTACATGCAGATGAAACATTGTTAAATAAATATTTTGATAATAATTATAAAATTTTACCCATAAAATACAATTACACTGATTATGATACCATTGTTGCACCTATAAAAGATATTGTTATTAGACATTTTGCTACAAGTATAAAACCTTGGCAGATAAATCCGAATACCGTAGAATTATTATGTCCTAATTTGCAGGATTTTTGGCACTATGCAATGATGACACCATTTTACAATTGTTTATTGCAAAAATGCCAGGATGAAAATTCTCAAAAACAAATAAATAGGAAATTACAATTACAGAAAGTTATTTTAAAGAGCTTTATTCCAAAAGTGAAAGAACTTTGTTAATTTTAATTATAATGTCCGGTCAATATAATAGTTTATGCATAATGCATCATCCCTAACTTTGTTTACTGCATAAGCACATTTAAGCCCAGAAGGTTTGTTATCATTAATTAATATCCTTTCTCCCATCGGCATGTCTGTTAAAATCTTATCATAACGTAAATTAATTTTATCAAGAAAGCTTTTTAAATTTTTTAACTCATGATGTGTTCTAGATGTTAAGAAAATAACTTTATCTTCTTTGGGTAACTTTTCAAAAAACTCAGAAACACCTTCTAATAGAGTATCGTATCCATCGATTTTATAGCCATTATGTTTTACAATAGTTCCATCTATGTCAAATATCCAAGTTTTTGCCAATGATGAAAGTTTTAGCATTTATAATACCTCTCCTAATTTTGCAATTCCATTATAAAATGCACCACATATTGAGTCGTAGTCTTCCCAAGCGTAGCTTGTCAAAGAAAGCCAAATTATAGCATGAAGCAATTTTATTTTATTCTTGTTAATATTTGGTAAACAATCAAAAAAATAATCTTCCATATCAGCCCAATTATTAGGTTTAATTGCCAACTCAACATCGTCTTTTTTTATATCTAACGAGAATTTTTTCTTATTGAATTGGTCATATTCCCCTTTTATTGAATAGTATAATTTTGCCCAGTCATAATCTGTATCTCCGTATAATTTTGTATTTCCGAAATATCCTCTCGGATCGATTAGTACAGCTTTCATATTAAATGTGTCAAACATTAAATTTGAAAAGGTACAGTCACCATGTATTAACCTAAATTCCTTCGGGTAGTAATTGGTAAGGGCCTGCTTTAACTCTTCTTTATTAAAAAGAACATTTTTATAGTATCTTCCATTAATTTTTATAAATTCTTTATCACTGAAGGGAACTAATTTCTTAATTTTATCAAGCCTATCAAAGGTTTTGTTAAAATAAATATTTTCAGCATCTTCTATTACAGAAGGCTTGGCATCTTCAAGATAATGAAGCTTATTTAGTGCATCAATTATTTTTTTTAAAACATCTTGTTTTTGAGTTTTCGTTAAGCAATCATATTCATAAATATTTTTACCGGTGACAAGTTTCATTTTTAATGGCTCATAATCATATATCTCCGGTATATTTTCAAAATTTAAAGTTTTTAAATGTTTATACCAACCGACTTCATCTTTTGAAATTTTTTTGCCGAGGTCATTTATTCCGGTTTTGATTACTGTATTTCCATCTATTTGAATTTTATTAAACGGACGGCATCTCAATTTATTATCTTCTAACTCACTGTATGTAAGCATCGTGCCGATTTCTTTAGCACCATTTAAAATAAGTTTTTTAAAAGAAATATTTTGATTTTTTAACCAAGGTACCAATGCACCTTCGTTTGGCATATTTTTTAATACATTTTTATTTTTAAATACAAAAACCCCCGCTACTCCATTTTCTTTTGAGGTTTTTTTTATAAATTCATTATCTATAAAAGACCAACGACATTCGAAGCTATTGGATATACCGATATAATTTTCATCTGTAGCAGGAAAGTTAAAACAATCTGCTAATATAATGTCACACCAAGTTATTATAACCGGTTCGTCATTACTTAAATATTCTATAGCTTCATTTAGTCCAGAAATTGTACCTTCGTTTTTTGCTTTAATTATTTTGTATTTGTATTCAGAAGCAAATGTCTCTAAATACTTTTCTAAAACATCAGCTTTATAATCCGCAATAATTATAAATTCTGTTTGAGGGTATTTCTTTAATGTATGAAAAATTAAAGGAATGTTATTTACCGGTACAAGACATTTTGGCTTGTTTCTGGTAAGCCATTCGAGTCTTGTGCCTCTCCCTCCGGCTTGAATAATAATATGTGTTGGATTATTTAGCATTTATTTTTTCCTTTCGTAATGTTAAATAATGTTCATATATCTCTTTTTTTCTTAAATAAACGTCGAAAGTAAAATAAAAAGAATAATCGATTATATCTTCTATAGAATCTAAACATATTTTTTTACACTCTGTTGATATAGGAATTTTTCCGATAGTTTGATCTTGGAAAAAATAAAGTATTATAGGCATGTAGATGAAACCTTCTTTCCAATGATAAAATAAATGTCTAATATCTAAAAGATGTCCTGCTAAATGTACAAAATGGGTATTTTCAAAATAAAATGAACCTATTGTTTTATCACCACAATCTTTTAAATATTGTGTAAATAAATCGATATTTGATTGGCCTGCAGTCATTTCATAATAATTTTTTACCCAATCAAAATTATTTATTTTTTTAGATTTACAAATGAAATTTTCAGGATTTCTTGTAAATGTAATTCCATATGTCCAACACTTTGAATCTGAAGCACTAACATGCATATCTAAAGACATTATTTCTTTATTATTCTCTCTTGAATATTTTTCTAAATTTTTCATTAAAGAAACAATAGCTGTTGGTTTTTCAAAAAACATTGTATCATCCGCATCAATGTTCCAAAATTCTTTGATATTATTTTTCTTTGCATGAAAAAATGATGTATAATGCGCATATGCAGCTTTGTACCAAACTTTAGAACTAATATTTTTTAAATTAATTTCTTTTTTTATAGACTTAATATCACTTTTAATAAAATTTATACTTCTAGCATTCCTGAAATAAATTTTTTGAAGTATTAGAGTTTCAAGTTCTTTTTTATCACAGATAAAATATATATCAGCACCATATATTATCGCAACATCTACCCATCTTTGAATATACATAAAGGTATCATCTGTAATACGATTTACTTTTAGGTAAAATGGTGGAAGCGGAGGTGTGTATATCTTCTTATATATATATATTCTTATCTGCAAGCGCCATTCCTGCGCCTAAGCCCAATCCTTGCCCCAATGAGCCATATGAAGCATCAACTGCTGCGTATGGCTCATCTGCAACTTCATTAAAGATATCATGACCTACTGACGAGCCATCATAAAACCATTCTTCAGCTGCCCCAGTGGGGATTAGACCAAATTCTTCTAAAACACAAAGCAATCCTAATTTACAATGTTCTTTTGACAAAATTACCTTATCTCTATCAATAGATTTAATGTTATCTTGTTTTATATTTACTATTTTGGAGTATAAAATGTATAAAATATTCAAACAAGAGTAGCAGGAAGGAACATGTCCAATCTTGTGTTTCCGTGCAATATTTGCTATTTGACGTTTCAAATCTTTGATTTTACTTTTAGTTTGCATTGAATGCATGGGTTACTCCTTGTTTTTTAGTTTTTCATGTAATAATTTTAACATTAGTTTTGTTTTTGTTGAATCTTTTTCTATTATATTTAAATAACAAATTTCTTCATGTTTAACTTTCAACGATTTATTTAAACTTAATTTATAGCAATAAAAACCAGTTAATATTTCCATTATATATGCTATATCTCGTATTTCTCCAGATTCTTCAACAAATTTAGCTTCAATGCTGTTGTTATTTTTAAAACCAAATTCTTCTGGTGTTTTCTTTAATAGATAAAATAATAAAGGAAAAATCCATTCGCAAAATTCAAAAAAGACATTTTTTTTCATTACGTACATTTCATACATATATGCAGAGGTTTGATTTAAGTATTTATCAAGTTCTTTACTGTCTTTCGGATGAACATGCTTTAAAGATTCAATTAATAAATTTAAAGTCTTTTCTCCTTGAAGCTTTATAACATGTTGTTTTATGTTAGGACCTGTTTTAGAAAAATCAACGCGATATGGTATGACACAATCATACATTTGTAAGTCTTCCAAAAACTCAGGTTTAAATAATCTTCTGTAACCAAAAGAGCCAAAGTACTTTGGAGAATTGATTTTATCGTAGTTTTTCCACGCTTTATAAGTGCCAGTTAAAAAGCCAACTCTACGGTTTGTAGCAGATATATTCCCTTCAAAATCATTGTCATAAATGCAGTTAGAATTAAGCCAAATCAAATCAGCTTCAGAGATAACTCCATCTTTTGAATATTCTGTTGCAATTTCTCTTCCAAGATGTATAGGAGTTAGAATTTTAGTTTTATATAAAAAAGATGGTTTTATATAACTTACAAAAATTTTAATTAAAGGATTTTTTTGCTCACAGTTTAAATTATCATAAAGTTTATATTCATCAAGTAATTTTTGTTTCATTTCAGTAATATATTTTATATAATTTACAATTATTCTATAAGAGAAACGGTTTTTTGTCAATAAAACAGAAACTTATGTTTTGCCTGTATAATATTTAAATGACAATATTATTAGTTTTTGATAAAATAAATAAAGATTTAAATTTTAGCAAAGGAGTTAAAATGTATAAAACAAGAAAGATTTCAAAAACGTTTTATAACAGATATTTTGAACTAAATGCTATTAATAGGTTAGGAAATGAACTTTTTCGCTTTATGAATTTTAAAGAAGGAAAGTTTATAAATCCGATGAAAAAAGATGAATACATAAAGCAATATGTAGAGGAAGAAATTCAAAATTTTTATGAAAAGCATGAATTGAATATTCCGCAGATTGAGTTCTGTTTGACTACGCAGTGTTCTTTAAAATGTAAGGATTGCTGTGCTTTAATGCCGAGTTTCAATCAAAAAGGACATATAAAAATGTCTGTTGATGAGTTTAAAAAGTCTTTAGACCAAATTTTAGATGCTGTAAATTCAATAAGAAAATTAATTATACTAGGAGGTGAACCTTTGTTAAGAGCGGAACTTCCAGAGTTGTTAGAATATGCAGCTAAAAAGGAGAAAGTAATCCATATTGCAATAGTTTCAAATGGAACAATGATGCCAAATCATAAGCTCATAGAAATACTAAAAAAATACAATAAAATAAATTTTTATATGAGTAATTATATGGGAAATCCAGATATTGAACCGATTCTAAAGTATGACAAAATTAAAGAACTGTTAAAGCAAAACGGGGTGAAATATCAGATGATGGAAAGTTGGGAATGGTTTAAAGAACTTGGTTTTGCGAAAGAAAAAATATCTGAAAAAGCAGGAAAACATAATTATGAGACTTGCCATAGAACAAAGTGTATGCAAACTCTAGATAGAAAGATTGATATTTGTTCAAAGGCATTTAGTGGAAGAAATTTAGGACTAATTGAAACTAAAGATTATATAGATTTAGATAAAACTAAAAATTTAAAACAAGAGTTGATTGATTTTTACCAAAAAGATATGGTAGATGCATGCGAGTATTGTCTTTTATCTACGCAAAAAGTTTCTCCTGCACTCCAGTTGGACGAAAGTGAGCCACAATGCAAGATTTAGTTTCAGTAATAATTCCTTCATATAATGGTGAAAAGTATATCAGAGATACGATTAAAAGTATCAAAGCGCAGGGTGTATCTGCCGAAATCATTGTAGTTGATGATATTTCGACAGATAATACTGTTAACATTGCTCAAGATATGGGTTGCCGTGTTATTGTGAATACAGAACACAAAGGTCAGGTTGCGGCAAAGAATACAGGAATTCGTGAAGCAAATGGCAAATACTGGTTGACAATTGATCAGGATGATATGCTGACTGAGGGGGCTTTAAAAAGACTTATGGAAGAGTTTGAAAAAGATCCGGAAACTAAAATTGTTATGGCAAAATTAAAAGATTTTTGTTCGCCTGATACTCCAGAGCAAGTAAATTATTGTAAACAAAAACCCTTCTATGGTATTCTAACGGGATCAACATTGTTTAAAAAAGATGTTTTTGATATAATTGGATTCTGGCAGGAAGGCGTCATCACTGGAGATGTTATTGATTTAACAACAAGACTCCTCAAAGCCGGAATCTCTATAAAGAAAATCGATTTTATTTCTTGTGACCGCCGTATACACAGTGCAAATTATGGTAGAACTAATCAGAAAGATGAATATAAGGATTATGCAAAGGCACTCAGGGAAAGATTGAAAGGATTAAAAATGCAAGCTAAATTTATCAATAGGCCTGAAACCCTTGTGGCTGTAGAGAGAGAGAGAGAGAGAGAGAGAGAGAGAGAGAGAGAGAGAGAGAGAGAGTAATCTCTCTAGATGAGTTTAAAAATAGATATAAGGAGGCAGCTTAATTATGTGTCCTTTAATATCTATTATTATTCCTGTAAAAAATGGAGCAAATTATATAAAACAAGCTCTTGAGGCTATCCATAGACAAAATGTTAATAAAGAAATTATTATTGTTGATGATGGCTCTACCGATGATACGGCTGATATAGCCAGAAACTATGATTGTACCATAATTAAAAATGAAATATCCCAAGGACCTGTAAAAGCAAAAAACGTAGCTTTACAATTTGCGAAAGGTGACTATATAATGTTTCACGACCATGATGATATTATGGAACCTGATATATTGTATGAATTATTTCGAAAATTGGAAGAAAATACTGATGTTAGTGCTGTGATGGCAAAAGTTAGGGATTTTTATTCGCCGGATTTATCAGAAGAAGAGAGAACTAGGACGCAAATTAAAAAAGAACCTTATTATGGACTTTTTACTGGTGCGGTTCTCATAAGAAAGAGTGTTTTTGAAAAGATTGGATTATTTAATGAAAGCGTTACAGCTGGAGAAATTATCGATTGGCAATCGAAAATGTACGCTAATCATCTAAAAATAAAAAAACTGGATTTTGTTGCTACAAATAGAAGAATTCATTCTTCTAATTTTGGTAAAACACAGCAAAAAACTGAATTTAAAGATTATGCAGCTTTATTAAGAGCAAAATTAGGAAAGTAGGATTACATGCTAGGATTAACAAAACAATACAAAATCTCGGAAATCTTTAACAAACGTTATTTTGAACAGAATGCTCAAAATAGAATGGCTATGGAAATGTTAAAGTTTATGTGGTTTAAGGAAGGTAAATTTCTTAATCCAACGAAAAAAAATGAAATCTTAAAACAATATATTGAGGAAGAAAAAAAAGACTTTTTTGAGAATAATAAATTGAATATTCCTCAATTAGAATTTTGCATTACGACTAAATGTACACTAAAATGTAAGGATTGTTGTGCTTTAATTCCAAAGCTAGATAAAATTAAACACAGTGAAATGTCATTTGAAATGTTTAAGCATCAACTAGATAAAATATTAGACGCAGTAGATTCAATTAGGCATTTTGTTATATTAGGCGGAGAGCCATTAGTTAATTCTGAATTACCTCGGATGCTTGAATATGCTGCCAACCAAGAAAAAATATTTTTTACACAATTAATAACGAATGGAACAATGCTACCAAACAGAAATCTACTGGAAATTATTGGCAAGTATAAAAATAGAATATATGTTTATATGAGTAATTATGCAGAAAATCCAGAGTTAAAATCTATCTTAAAACAGGAAAAAATAAAAGAATTGCTTAAAGAACATAATATAAAACTTCAAAAGCCAGAGAATTGGGCTTGGCTTGAAGAAAAGGGGCTAAGTGACATAGTATTTGATGGTAGTGTGACAAAGCAAAAGTTCTTTAATTGCTATAGAACAAAATGTAATCAAGTCATGAATGGGAAGTTGGATATTTGCTCGAAGGCTTCGGCTGGCAGGGAAATGCAATTATTTGAAGATGATAGTGTTGATATTGTAAATTCAAAAGATTTACGACAGGACTTGATTGACTTTTATCAGAAAGAGTATATGAATGCTTGTAAATATTGTATTTTAACAGATATTCAAGTTCAGCCGGCATTACAACAAAATTAATATACTAAAGATTACGGCCTGTAGTGGAGAAATTCCATCACCATCAGTATTATAATTTTGCAAGAATTTATTTAGATGATATAATTGTCGAAGTGAGGGAGTATAAGAGGTAAATATCGATAATGAAATTAAGCAGCACATCGGCACAGAATTCTTTTAAATACGGATGGTTATTAGCTAGAATTTTTCCATATATTAAACCATACATGTTCAGGATAATTTGCGGGTTTTTAGTCGCAATTCCGTTGGGCTTACTCGATGGTATTACTGCATTTGCGCTTAAACCTTATATGGATTACGTTGTTGGAAAGCAAGACTGGGTGTTTCATGCAATGGGGTATGAATTTACACTAACATGGCAGCTTTTTGCTTTTATAATCCCGTTTGGTGTAATTCTGTTTGCTGCTTTCCAAGGCGTTTTAAGATATTTAAATGACTATATTTCAGCTTGGACTTCTCAAAGAATTACTAACGATGTTAAAATGGATTTATTTCATAAGTTAATCTATATGGATCCTCAATTTTTTGACGAAAATCCATCAGGAATCGTTATTTCAAGATACATGAGCGATCCACAGACTGCTTCTGCAGGTATTGTCGATCAGATTAAAACAATTACTACAAGTTTGTTTGGTGCATTGGGACTTGTGGCTGTTATGCTCTATAGTTCTTGGAAACTAGCTTTAATTGGTGTTGCGGTTTTATGTGTTGCTTTTATTCCGGTTGCTCTTATTAGAAAGAGAATAAAATCAGCTTCTAATAAAAACATGGTAATCGGCGGTAACATAACCACAAATATCAATGAAACATATAACGGTAATAAAGTTATGGCCGCATATGAATTGCAAGATAGGCAGGAAAACTATTTTAGAGATCAAATCTGGGAATCTTTCAATGTAAACATGTCATTAACAAAGCGTTCAGCTTGGATGAGTCCTCTAATGTATGTAATTGCATCCTGCGGTATCGCAACAGTACTGGGGTATGGAACTCACTTGATAACTTCAGGACAAATGACTGCAGGTGCGTTTGCTTCTTTTGTTACTTCGTTGCTGCTTCTTTATAAGCCGGTAAAAACTCTCGGTAATACTCTGACAAATATTCAAAATATTTTTGTTGCAATGGGAAGGGTGTTTGAATTATTTGATTTACATCCTAATATTAAGGATAAAAAAGATGCAATAACTCTTAAAGGATTAAATAATAAAGTAGAGTTCAAAAATGTTTGTTTTGAATATGTAGAAAACCTTCCGGTGCTTAAGAATTTGAGTCTTACTGTAAACAAGAACGAAACTGTTGCTATTGTAGGTAACTCCGGCGGTGGAAAATCTACTCTGGTTAATTTATTACCTAGATTTTATGACATTACATCGGGCTCAATTACAATTGACGGTATAGATATAAGAGATTTGTCGCTGCATTCTCTTAGAAGTCATATTGCAGTCGTTTTTCAGGATAATTTTTTATTTTCAGGTTCAATAAGAGAGAATATATTAATGGGAAATCCTGAAGCGACAGAAGAAGAGCTAAATCAAGCTATAGAATCAGCTCATCTTCAAGAAATGATAGAAGAACTTCCAGATGGAATTGACACTATTCTTGGAGAACGCGGTATGACATTGTCCGGCGGTCAGCGCCAGCGTGTTGCGATTGCAAGAGCTATGATTAAGAGTACTCCTATCGTAATTCTTGATGAGGCAACATCCGCACTTGATAACAAATCAGAAGCTATTGTGCAAAAAGCTCTTGATAATTTGATTAAAAATAAAACAGTATTTGTAATTGCTCATAGATTGTCTACTATCAAGAACGCTAATAGAATTGCTGTTATTAATGAAGGTGAACTGGTTGAGCTGGGAAACCATGATGAGCTTATGTCAATTCCTTCTGGACAGTATAAGGCTCTGTATGAAATGCAATTTAAAAAAGAGGAAGCTGCAGTATAAATGAAACTTTGTGTTATAGGTACTGGATATGTAGGATTGGTCGCAGGAGCATGTCTTGCAGATATGGGGAATGATGTTATCTGTGTGGATAACAATGAAGAAAAGCTAAAGCAGTTAGAGCAGGGGATTATTCCTATATATGAACCAGCGCTGGATGAATTAGTCACATCAAATGTATCAGAACACAGGCTAAAATTTTCTTCTGATTTAGATGATGCTGTAAAGAAATCTGAAGTTTGTTTTATAGCAGTTGGAACTCCGCAAAGGGAAGACGGCTCAGCTGATTTGAGCAGTGTTTATAGTGTAGCAGAAGCTATTGCAAAAGCCATGAACGGATACAAAGTCATTGTTGATAAGTCGACTGTACCAGTTGGAACTGCAGACGAAGTAACTCAAATAATACGTAAGAATACAGAGTTTGATTTTGATGTAGTTTCTAATCCAGAATTTTTAAAACAGGGAAATGCTGTGGACGATTTTCTTGCTCCGGATAGAGTAATAATTGGATCGGATTCTCCACGAGCAACTGCAATAATGCAGGAAATTTATTCACCATATCTGAGAACAGCCAACCGTATTGTTATTATGGATGTGAAATCAGCAGAAATGACGAAGTATGCAGCTAATTCATTTTTGGCAACAAAAATTTCGTTTATGAATGAAATCGCAACTCTTTGTGAAAAAGTTGGTGCAAATGCTGAAAAGGTTAGAATTGGCATGGCAACAGATATGAGAATAGGAAGTAAATTTTTATTCCCCGGTGTAGGCTACGGCGGAAGTTGTTTTCCTAAAGATGTAAAGGCTTTGATTCAGACCGGCTGTGAGCATGACTGCGATATGATGATCGTGCAGGCAGTTGATAAAGTTAATAAAAGACAGAAGGCTAACTTTGTATCAAAAATCGTAAATAGATTTGGCGAAGATTTAAAAGGGCTTACATTTGCTGTATGGGGACTTGCATTTAAACCCAAAACCAATGATATGCGCGAAGCTCCGGCTATTTATGTAATTGAAGAACTGTTGAAGAGAGGTGCTTTAATAAGAGGGTTTGATCCGAAGGCTATGGATACTGCAAAACAGCTCTTCGGCGAAAAGATTTTATATGCACAAAATGCCTATGATGCTTTATCAGAAGCCGATGCAATGCTGCTTCTTACAGAGTGGAATGAATTTAGGCGGCCGGATTACGATAAAATGGCAAAGCTGTTGAAGCAAAAAATTATTTTTGACGGCAGAAACCAGTACGATAAAGCAAAATTAATTTCAAAAGGTTTCGAATATTATAATATAGGTGAATAGGCTATTTCACAGGTCGTATTTGAAAATTATATAAGTCTGATTCATACATAATCCAGCAGTCAATTCCATTTTTATCAGCAACCTGCTGCATACGTTCTATATATTTCTGTTCCTTTTCGGGTTTTTCAACAATAAGAACTATACCGGGTTTTCTACAGGTTTTAATGCTGTAATAAAGGCACTGTCCAATACTTTCGTATACTTTATTAGCAAAATCAAATTCTATAGCATGGGTTTTAGTCAGACAATCAACACGGGTTTTATCATTGAGTCGATATTCCTTTACTCCAAGAACTTCACTGCACCACTTGCTTTGATACTGAGATTCGTTATGAAGTCTTTGAGAAGCGTAAAGCGGTAATGCTAATGAAGAAAAAATAAAGATAATAAAAGTTTTAAGTCTGATAGCCTGCATTTCAGTTTATATAACCTTTTGAGGTATTTTAGCATATGGAGAATACTAAGTAAACTCGGGTACTTGGCTTATTTTTATAAGGGCAGGAAATTAGTATAATAATAAAGTATGAAAAAGATATGAAAGGGAATTTTAAATGAAAGATGTTTTTGTGTTGCTTAACAACAATATAAGAGAGCTGTTTCGCCAAACCAGCTTTTGGATAGGAGTAATAATTGTATTACAAGTTTTAATGATATGGCTTATCATATATGTTTATCTTGAGTTAAGTGACAGCAATTATCATTTTTATATGAATACAAAAACAAGTATGGAAAGTATACACCATGTCAAGATTGATAAATATGACGGCAGTTTTGAGCGTGAGCTGTCTACAGAAGAAAAACTAATCCGTAAGCAAAATCAAAGATGGCACTTAAGAAAGCTTTTTAAGTAGTAATTATTCAATATGTCCGAATAACAGCCAGTCAAAGTTTGTTTTTGAAAATCTGGTCTTTATCTTAAGCAATTCTTCTCCATTAGGGTATTTATTTTTCATAACAAATTCATTCAGTCTTTTTTCGGATATATCCAAGAATTTGGCAAACTCTTTACTGTCAAGGATTTTAGAAGCGACCTGAAGCATGAGCATACGTTTGCCCCACTGGTCAAAATCGTATTGAATGCCAAGGTTAAAATCCGGCAAGAGTTCTGGTTCTTTTGCAAGCTCAGGTTTGTATATGGAAACTCCATAATATTTTTCGATTTTTTGGAGTTCAGATACAGTAATCTCACTGTTATTTTTAGCCCTTTTGCTAATATTAGCTTTGCCGCAATCAAGAATTTTGGCAAAATCAGCGAGAAAAATTTTCTGATTAGTTAAATTTTGTAAAGTATCTTGAAGCTCTAAAAAATTCATGGCTGCCTATCGGTATACTAATACTTGACTATTTAGTTTACTTGTGGTATACTTTCTTTGTAAGCAAAATAGTTTGGAAAACACAATGTTAACGCATGGTGTTTAAATGTGATGAGAAAGAATGTAGTTTCTTAAGTCAACAAAAAAATTATACAGAAAATGGCGGTAAAAAGCAATTATTCAATCGTCTATTCTAAATAAACATAAGGATATCAGTATGATAGGGGATGCGCACCATACACCCTTTCACATGGTGCGCAGTACACCCTTAGGAGTAGAAACGGCTGACAGATAAATAGTAAAAACGAGTTTTTATTAACGCATACAGGGCAGTATGCGCAATAAGGATTTGTCTAGTCTGTTGGATGCCGTTACTCTGGCATCCTTTCTTTAATATTAGGGTTTACAATCTTGTTTAGTTTTAGTACAATATTAATTAACGCGAAGAGGGGTGTCCGAGCGGTTTAAGGTGCAATCTTGGAAAGGTTGTGTAGGAGCAATTCTACCGTGGGTTCGAATCCCATCCCCTCTGTTTTTAATTTTAAAACTAATGGTTAATAAGGAGAGATGATGAAAAAATTAAAAGGGTTCACACTTGCTGAAGGGCTTATAACTCTGACTATTTGTGGAATTGTTGCTGTAGTCGCATTGCCCGGATTGATGGCAAAGAGAGATATTGTTGAACATCATGCTCATTTACAGAAAGCTTATGCAGAGTTAAATGACTTTGCTTCATATTTTCAGGCGGATCACTCAATGACAGCTTCTGAATATTACCGTATAAATGGGTCAACAGAGTTTTACAAAGAGTTTGGAGATTATCTGGCGACTATGTCTAAGGTAAGTGATTGGCGTCATGATTCTGATTCGTCTGTTACCAAACCTTATGATTTTTATACACTAAAAACTCATGCAAAACAGAATTGGCCGTGTGATACGACTGGTATAAGATCTGATTCTTTAGGACGATTAATAAGTTTTGATGATGCTCCTAAAGAAGGGTATAATGGGCCTAGAATTTGTATTGATACAAATGGGCAAAAAGGACCAAACACTTTTGGTATAGATATATTTTCATTCCTGTTTACAGTTGATGGAGAGGTAATTCCGGATGGACAGGAGCATCCAAAGAATTGGTATGGAGGGCAAGGAATTGCCTGGGAGGCCGGTGCTATCAAGGGTGCTGCAAATTGTTACAATCATGTTCAAGGTATAAACTGCGCATATTACGCTATTAATGATATTAGTCCGCTTGATAGTTCAAGAACATATTGGGAGGATTATATCGGACGAAAAGATTACCAGAAATAATAAAAAAGGATTAGATATTAATCTAATCCTTTTTTCTCATACCAAAGTTATAGATTTTTTGCATAAAATAATCATCTATTCTAATGATTTATTTTCTTTTTAATATTGTTAAGCTATAAATGTAAAAGAGTCTGAGAATAAAGAAAGGAATAGTATGTCAAAAATTAACAACGTAGGTTTAAACCTTGGGCAGAAAATTGCTAATCCGTTCAAAACATCTCGCAATATCACAACCCCAAATCCGTTCAAATACTCAAACTTTGAGGGGAACAGTTTGCCATTTGCCGATGTTTTCGACGGATTTGAACAAAAGAAAGTAAACAAATTGAAGATGATTTCATCTTCTGTTGCAGGCAGCATGACTAAAATGAAGTCTTTACTTCCTGAATCAATCGTAAACTTTGTAAACAGAGTTAGAGGCGGTATTTCAAGTGCTTGGAACTACGCTAAAAATACAAATATTTCTGATATTGCCGGTATAAAAAATATCTCAGAAGCTTGGAATAATACAATGAGCATGGATGTTGCTGACATTGGAAAAGGTCTTTCTAATTCAATTTCCGGTCTAGGTAACAGCATTTCAAATAAAATGTCCTTCTTGAATAAAGACGTTACTGATATTGGAAAAGGACTTGCTGATAAGTGGAATTCTTTAATTAGCAGTGTTCATCACAACAAAATCACAAAGGATACTCCTGTTCAAGATTTAAAAGCTATGTGGGAACATGAAATTAACCTTATGTCTGAAAGAGAGGCTGCATAATGAATAAAAATATTGCTGAAATTATTGATGCTCTTACAGCTCATGAAGACACAAGCTCAATTCAAGTTCTGGAAGAATTAGGTACTAATTCTCCTGATAATGAAATTAGAGAATACACATCACGTGCTCTAGTAAAGAAAAATTTGCACGATTCATTAAAAGTTGTGATTATCAATCAAGGTAAAGGTATTAATGACCTTTCTCCTGCTGTTGCTATGAGCACTATTAATGAAATTCTTTCTTTAAAAGATAAATCAGAAGTTATAAAAATTTTAGATGATACAATCAACATGCACTCTGATGAAGCTGTAAAAGAAAATGCTCGTTCAGTAAAATCTTTATTGGCTTTGAGTTAATTATAGCTGGATTTAAGAAAAAAAAAGAGCCGTCTTAACGGCTCTTTTTTTTTCTCTTACACCTATTTACCTAACAGGAAGTTGAAGCCCATTTGGAAACCGCAACCGGTTCTTCCGGCATTTCGTAGAACTGCTTGCAGATAACCGGAGAAGCGGTCTGTAAATCTCTTTGTGAAACCGATACCATACTGAATATATCCGCGTTCCATTTCAAGTTGAGGAAGACCAACATTACCAGCCTGTCCCCCGACTGCACCGTTTACATTGTACATATATTGCAATGTTCCGTAGATACTGAAAGTTTCTTTTTCCCATATTAAGTTAATACCAGGTGCAACATTAACTCCATTAAGCATACCGGCCATCATTCCCATTTGACCGTAATCAGAGTGCCAGTTTTGCTGCCCGAAGAAATTGTATGCTGCCATAAAGTTAGGCTGCAATACCCAATCTCTATGAAATCTCCAATTGTAAGCAAATTTAGTAGCAGCACCTGCGAAGTAATTAAATGTATTATCAGCGTGTCCTCCTACATTCATTACATTGTCATATATGCCGCCATATACTAAACCTCCGATAATCCAGTTATTTTTATACCATGTTCCGAGGAAACCAGCCTGTCCGCCATTCTGGTAAGCTCCAACTCCCGGGTAAGTCTGATGGGCTCCATTATAGCCAATATATGCTGTCGGCATGAATTTCCAACCATTTTTTAGTTCTTTTAACCCGAAGTCAGCACCGATTAAAGCACCATAAGAGTTATTGCCGACTCTGCCCAAACCGGAAAGATTCATGTTCAGGTTTTCAAAGTTACCATACATTTTGTACCATAGTCCACCGTCTTTGCGGGAATACTGGTATGGTGCAAATAATGGATTTGTTGCTGCATATCTGTTTGCCATTAATCCTGAAGAAGCAACACCTCCATCCTCATCTTTAAAGCTAGGAAGAACCATCGAATGAGTGAAGAGCATATCATCAATTGCTAACTGGTTTTGCCATTGTGCAATTGTTGTAACCTGACCTCTGAATACATGAGGGTTAAACTTTATCATGTCTAAAGAATAGAATGCTCCGGCTCCGCTGCCATGCTGATTAAGTTGATACCAGCCGATTGGAGTCAAGGTTGCATCTCTTGTTATTTCTATATTGCCTTCAAGAGCTTCGCCATCAGGGCCCATGAATATATGGTCAAGAACGATATTTCTGTCAATTGGTGCATCCCAGCCAAATATATCTCCGTTTAAGCTCCATTGATCAATTCTTGCAACACCATCACCAGTCATTTTGTCTACCCAGAATTGGTCATTACTTGTAATCTGGTTGCTTCTTGCATGAATATCAATATTGAAGTTCGCTTGATTTGTTATATTGAGCTCTCCGATAGACGACATGTTTCTTTCGCCGTTCATAGTATGGATTAATGCGTTTTGAGTTGCGCCGTCACCGGAAGCTATTATTTTGTCTAATTCAAATGTACCGTTTTTAACAACAAATGCAGAGTTTTCATCTATTTTCATATTACCGCCGGTAATATGAGCATTAACTGTATTTAATACAGAATTATTGGTTATGTTAATATCACCGCCTGATATTTCACTTTTTTCTCCAAGTGTTATATTTGAAGTGTTATTAATATTTGTAGTACCATCGCTTTGAATCAAAGCCGCAGTGCTTGACGACTGTGTTACATTATCTGTATTAATAGTACCGCCCTGATTATCAATAGTGCCATTCCATTTATCCGCTTTATCAAGGTTAATCTCAGCACTTGCTAATGTTAATGTCGCATTTTTTTGGATATCAAGGGCAACTGCATCTGCAATAGAGCTGCTGCCATCAATTGTCATTTTTGAATTTTCTAACAAATTCAAATTCCCAGATTCTGCTTCAATCTTAAAGCTTGGATCTTTAGTGTTGCCATAATTGAGGGTTCCATTATCTTTTAAAGATATTACAGAGCTTGAGTCAAGGGTATCATTATCATCAATTCCGACAATACCTTCGCCTGTAATATTAATATTACCGCTTGTTTGAATAGCAACTTCATTTTCAATATAGCTGCCAGTGCCAATATTTAAGTTACCTGTTCCAGCTATTAAATCACCGCTGTTACCGTGAAGTGTTCCATTTGCAGTCAAGCCGCTTACATCCAGTTTGCCTCCATTGAGAGAAACTGTTCCATTCCAGTTATCGCCGCTATTAAGCGTTACTTCTCCGCCATTATTAACATTTAATGTTGTTCCGTTAGCAATTTCCGTTGTTACATCGCCGGCAATAGAGCTTCCTTGGCCGATTGTAAGTGAACCGCTTCCAACAGTAAGTTCTCCAGTATCAGCATCTAAGATACCGTTTTGTGTAACATTTGTTGTCAGCTTTCCGCCGTTAAGGCTTACTTTTCCGGCCCAAGTGTCATTTGAGTTAAGAGTAGTTTCTCCGCCTTCAAGCTTAAATTCACCGTTTTGTGTAATATTTACAACAGCATCCGCAACAACGTTTCCGCTTTCAAGAGTTAAGTCAGAAGCAGTGCTGGAATTACCTATATTTATAGTTCCTGTAACATTGTTACTGCCGGCAGCAAGATTGTTTCCAGTTCCAATTGCATCAATTGTGCCGCCAATGTCTGAACCGGAACCGGTAATTTCTAAATATGACCCGTTTTCAAGAGATATAGTACCATTGTTAGCAATAGAGCCGGCACTTATAGAACCGCCTGTGTTGGTAAGTTTACCATCAACTGTAATTTCACCTTGAGTAATATTTCCGGTATTGTTACCGTTGTTAATATTAAGGTTTCCGCCTCCTGTAATATCAGCACTATTCGAAAAGCTATTGTTAGCAGTCATGTCACCGTTGTTGGCAAAATTACCGTTAATAGTAATATTATTCTGACTAATAACTCCTGTTGTGCTGTTTTCACCGTCGCCAATTGTAATACTTCCATTACCATCTAATGTACCGTTGTTAGTAATTGTATCTGTTACCACAGTTCCGGCATTAGTAAATGTTTTATTCTCACTATTGGTAATAGCAGAAGCTATAACAGAATTATTGTTAGTGAACGTTCCTCCGTTGGTAATATCTGCAATAATACTTCCCGTGTTTTCAAATGTACCGCTGGTTTCCAGAGTGTCTTGAGAAATACTGCCTGAATTAGAACCATTGTTAACAATTAATTTTCCGCCGTCACCAGAAATGTCACCGGAGTTTGTGAAGTTATTGTTAGATGTAATTGTACCGGTATTGGTATAATCACCATTTATTGTAACGTTATCCTGGGTTATATTCCCGCTGTTATTTCCGGTTGTGGCTGTTAAGCTTCCACTACCTGAAATAGTTGCAGAGTTATTAAACTCATTTGCTGTAATACTATTGTTATTAGTAAGTGTCCCACCAGTAATTGAAACAATATTCTGAGAAATTGTTCCACTGTTAGTACCCCCGTTAGAAATAATTAACGAACCTGTATTACCTGTAATGCTGCTGGAATTGTTTAAACTTCCTGCATTAATAGTACCATTGTTGGTAACAGAGCCTTGATTAATAAAAGACTCTGCTGTTATTTCTTTCCCGCTGTTATTGATAAACTCTTTACCGGTTTCGTTTGTAATAGTTGATGCAATTATAGAACCATTATTAGTAAATGTTCCTTTATTATCAATAGTACCTTTATCTGATGAAGAGCCAATGCTGCCATTATTTATGAACTTATCATTATTAATAATTTCATCTGAAATTATACTGCTTCCTGAATTATTATTAAATGTGCCATTGTTTGTGAGTTTATCTGTTGTTATTGTTCCGGCAGTTGTTCCATCTCCATTGTTGAAAGTCCCGCCTGTTGTAACTTCATTTTGAGTCATACTCCCGGTATTAGTACCGCCCTGATTTGCACTAATGCTGCCTTGACCTGTAATATTACCAGTATTGGTAAAAGAACCGTTTGAGGTAATTGTATTGTTGTTCTCTAAATTTGCAGCAGAATTCGTAAACTCCTGAGATGCCGTAATAGAACCAGTATTAGTGAATTTATTACCGCTGATATTTACAATCGCCTGAGAAATACTTCCTCCGTTTGAACTGTTGCCAGTGCTATCTTTAATAATTAAACTACCGTTACCTGTAATATCAGAAGATGCATTTGTAAATTCTTTATTTGCGGTCATAGTACCGTTATTAGTATAATTTCCGTTAATTTCAATTGTATTTTGTTCGATTGTTGTTGAATTGCTGCCTCCGGCCGCAATTAGCTTACCGTTACCTGTAAGCTGTCCTGAGTTGCTAAAAGTTGTAGCGTTAATTGTTCCGCTGTTAACCAGTGTACCACCTGTTATGCTGACAATATTCTGCTCTATTGTTCCATCATTTATGCCGCCACTGCTAATTTTAAGGCTCCCTGACGCTCCTGTAATAGAGGCCCCAGACTGATTTCCTATTTCTTTTGTTACTATACTGCTGCTATTGTCAATAGTCGAGCTATTGGTTAACTTTGTATTAACAGTCAAGTTAGCTTCATTATTTAGTGTTCCAGCATTAACAACATTATCATATGTTGCTTCCTGGCTAATTGTTTCGGTTGAGCCAGAAGAGATAGTCAAATCATCCGCAAAAGCTATTCCAGATGACATTGCGCCAACAAAAGCTGTAACACATAAAAGCGTCTTAATATTTTTTCTCATTTATTTAAACTCCAAAACTTAATTCCATAAAAATCATATCAAAAATATGTGGCAAAATAGGTATATATTACAAAAGATTTACAAATCAAAACCTCCGTTTCAAAACTTGGAAACGGAGGTTTTGATTTGTATTTAAAATTTTTCAACAAACAATTCGAAATAACCTTGCGGATGGTCGCAAACCGGACACTTACATGGTGCTTCTTTTCCGATTTGGGTATGTCCGCATTTTCTGCAAACCCATTGTGTAACTTCCTCTTTCTTAAACAATGCTCCTTCTTTTAGCAGCCCTGCAAGTGTTTCAAATCTGTGGGAATGTCTTTTTTCAATCTCAACAATATTAGCAAAAAGTCGTGATATTTCATCAAAACCTTCATCTTTAGCAATTTGTGCAGATTGTTTGTATAGAATTTCCCACTCTTCTCTTTCTCCGCTTGCAGCAGCAATCAGATTACTGTAGGTATCACCATAAGAAAATGGATAAGTTCCGTTAACCTGAAAGTGTTTTGAGTCCGGAATTTGTTTATAAAATAATTTGGCATGTTCTTTTTCATTTTCAGCAGTAACTAAAAAAATATCGCTTATTTGTTCATAACCTTCTTCCTTTGCTACTTTTGAAAAGAATGTATACCTATTTCTGGCCTGTGATTCTCCGGCAAACGCATTAACCAGGCATTGTAATGTTTTTGAATGTTCTAAATTCATAATACCCTCCCTGTAAAAATAAGAATATAAGAATATATGGATGAATTTTACTCCCCTGACGGGTAAGAAAGTCGGGTAATTTTCTCTAACTAAAGTATTAGAATAAATTAAATATTATGTAATTTACGATTGTTAAAAGCCTCTGTTTATAAGGGGTTAAACTCTGTGTCTACTCCATATGGAGTATTCTCTAACTAAAGTTGTAAAGTTATAAAAATTAGTGCCGTAGATATAAGGGAAAGGCAAAATAATTTATTGAAAGGAAATTATTATGGGATCAACTTCAACGATTACAATTAACACGAATTTGTCATCCCTCACATGTCAAAAGTATCTTAGAGATGCAACCAAAGGCATGAACACAGCAATGGAGAGATTATCTACCGGCTTCAAGATAAACTCTGCAGCGGATGACGCAGCCGGTTATGCAGTTTATAACGGCATGGAAGCTAAAATAAGCGGTTACGATATCATTGAAACAAACGCTCAAATGGGATTGGATATGTTAACAACTCAAGAAGGTGTTTTAGATATTATTAACGATTATTTACAGAGAATTAGAGATTTAACCATGCAGGCCGCTAACGGTACTTATGGTTCCGCTTCTTTAGATGCTATCAGTCTTGAAGTTCAGCAGAGAATGGATGAAATTAACCGTCTTTGTGAAATTACTGACTTTAACGATGCATATCTATTGGATGGCTCTAGAACTGAAGATATTAACCTGCAGGTAGGTTTGTATTCTGATAAACGATGTGTTATCAAGATGGATGCATTCCTCTTTGCTAGCGCAAAGTCTACAGTTATAATGGGATTCAAATCTACGACTAAAGGCGGCTATATTAATTTGAACTCAAGTACAGCTGATGATACTTATGAGTATAGAGCAAGAGAGCTTAATCCTGACGGTACCCCTAAAAAAGATGCTCAGGGAAATCTGATATATAAATCAGGCTCATATGAATCTGCACTTGCAGCTGCTCTTGCAGAAAATGGTGTAATCACAGCTGCTGATGGTGATGCAACTATCAATAAAACAAAAGACGGAAGTTCTATTTCTATAACAAATATGTGTAATGCAATTTATAGAAATGATTCATCTGCTCGTGAATTCATTGACTACATTGACGAAGCAATTGATAATGTATCTCTTAGATGTACAAAAATCGGTGCTTACATGAACCGTTTAGAATCCGCAATTGAGTCAACAGATATTCAGAGAGAAAACTTAACCGAAGCTGTTTCTACAATTAAGGATGCTGACGCAGCAACTGAATCTTCAAACTATATTAAATATCAGATTCTTCAGCAGGCAACTGCAACACTGCTATCAACAGCTAACCAATTGCCTTCAATAGCTTTGAACCTGATTTAATAAACTTGTAAACGTAGAGAAAATAATAGAGATAATAAAGGTCCTTTCAATGACCCTCAGAGTCGTGCGCTCTGAGGGTTTGCCTTATGCTACGCACGTAGACATTGGGCGGCTGGTTTAGTGCAACTACAAGTATGTATTAAGACTCCAAGCCCGCCTTTAGGTGTTACGCATGTTGGTTGCAGCCCTATATTACCGTTTTCAAATATTCAATAATATCATCTGACTCATACATCTGTATGTTTCTATCAGTATCAACCAAAAACGGTACCTGTCTTTTTCCGCCCATTTTAATTAAGGCTTCTTCTGAGGGTTTGTCTGTAATATCAACTTTATTGTACTTAACTCCTTTTTCGTCAAGAAATGACATAACCTTGCGACAGTATGGACATGTTTCCAGGATGAATAAATCTAACACTTTGACCTCCTTTTATTTAAGTTTAAACCTCTGGTGTAAAAAAACATTCCCCAATAATATATAGTTATGCTGGATTTCTATTTACCCCCATGCTAATATAAAATGTGCGAGGTAGATATGTTAAGACATTTTTTAAATTCAAAAATACACAGAGCAACTGTTACAGATGCAAATTTAAACTACGTTGGCTCAATAACGATAGATGAAGAATTTTTAGAAAAAGCAAATATACTGGAATGGGAAAAAGTTGAAATCCTTAATATAAATAATGGAGAAAGATTTCAAACCTATGCAATAAAAGGTGCAAGAGGTTCCAAATGTTTCTGCTTAAATGGTGCGGCTGCACGTAAAGCACAGCCGGGTGATAAGATTATCATTGTTACATATGCAGAACTGACGCCGGAAGAAATCAAGACTCATAAGCCGACAATTGTTCAAGTTGGAGAAGGTAATTCAATTGTCAGGCAATAATATTTCAAAACTAAAAAAGAGTAAGAAAAAGAAATTCACAATCAATATTAAAAATATGGGTGTCAATATTGATAAGAATGAATACTATGAGATAGTTAAATCAAACTCTGCTTTTCCTGAAAGAGGACTTTAGTCCAAAATATGTACACCTGTTGAGCTTCCTGTTCCAAAGTTATTGACACGATAGCCTTTGCCGAAAGGACTGGAGTATCCTGTTGTAGATGTACTTCCGAATGTAGATGGAAATTGTGTAGTCGTAAAACTTGAGTTACTGGAGAAAAAAGGGTCATCATCAAAAGATGAATTAAATGACGGCGTAAAGCCGGTAAGTTGACCTCCGAAGAAATTTCCAATATTTCTTATTAAAGATGTACGATAGTTATTTTTAGGTCGCGATAGTATTGCATTTCTTACGTTATCGTACCTTGTATTAATGTCGCCTTGCTGTACAGCACCAAATGCTTGCATTTCAAGTCTTTGTAAACGTTCCAGGTCGCTTTCGCGTGTAAAATTCCTGTTTAATGTGTATTGTTCAAGTGCGCTAAGGTCAGAAAATGAACTTCTTCTTGGACGGAAAAATCTTCTCTGATTATAAGCATTATTGTAGAAATTATTTGGTCTGTAATAAGGACGTCTGTTATTATAGTATCTATTTGGCGGTCTGTGGTAATGTCTGTTGTTAAAACGATTATTATACACAGGACGTCTTGTTACTATTGTGCGTGATTCGGCTAAAACAAACAGCGGGTTTAATAGGGCTGCTGATAAAATTAATAAACTTAAAAAAACTCTATACATAAAAAATCCTCCAAAATGATATTAATAAACTTGGAAAATTTTGTGTATCGTCTGGGAGAGCAGGATTAAGTGTCTAAAAAGATTAATTTTATTATAATATTACCCCTTGCAAAAATCTTGAAATTCTATTAAGATATATGTATAAATATTAAGAATTTCAAATTTTTGTAAATTACAAGGTTAAAGGTGGTCGCATGGCAGAGAATGAAGAATTGCAAGAGACGGGTTCAGAAGGAGAAGCACGTCAAAAGATATTAGTAGCTGATGACGAAGCAAGTATCAGAAGAATCTTAGAAACTCGTCTTAAGATGGTCGGATACGACGTTGTAACAGCTGAAGATGGTGAGGAAGCTGTTGAAGTATTTAACAAAACAAATCCAGATTTAGTGGTGCTAGACGTTATGATGCCAAAGATGGATGGTTATGGAGTAACTAGAGAAATCCGTAGAACATCAGATGTTCCGATTATAATTCTGACAGCATTGGGCGATGTTTCAGAAAGAATAACCGGACTGGAACTTGGTGCTGATGATTATGTTATAAAACCATTTAGTCCAAAAGAGTTAGAAGCTCGTGTGAAAGCTGTATTAAGAAGAACTATTAGTAAGGATGTGATTATTCCATCTTCATCATCTTCTGCTTCAGGATCAGCTGCTGGTGCTAAAGGTGGTAAGAATATTATTACAACTGGTGCTATAAAAATTGATACAGCAAGACGTCAAGTTTATAGAAAGAATGAACGAATTCGTTTAACAGGGATGGAGTTCAGCTTATTAGAGTTGTTAGTTAATAACTCCGGTCAAGCGTATTCCAGAAATGAAATATTACAGCACGTATGGTCTTATCCAGCAGATCATAGAATTGACACAAGAGTTGTTGATGTGCATATTTCACGGCTGCGTTCTAAGTTGGAAGCAGATCCAACCAATCCTGAATTAATATTGACGGCACGTGGTATTGGATATATGTTCCAGAGAATAAACTAGAATTCATAAAAGACGCTTTATAAAGCGTCTTTTATTTTTGCTATTGCGAAAAAATCTTTATTTGTTATACTAAAATATATCGGAAACATGGCGCCTGTCGTCAAGCGGTTAAGACCTCGGATTGTGGTTCCGATATGCATGGGTTCGAATCCCATCAGGCGCCCCATTTAAACAAAAAAGCACCATTTGGTGCTTTTTTGTTAGGTATATTTATAATACCTCAGTTAGTCTGCAGTTGGTTGAGCATTTTAAACCTGTTGCAAAAATTGTATGTTACAACTATCTTATATTATTTATTGCAGAATTCAATTCACTTAATGTATTATATACCGACAAATCCTTATTTTCCATTACGACTTTGTCTATATCTGCATATAATGATTGATTGGTGAAACCGGAGGTATATAGTCCTCTGTAATCTTTAATGCTAAATTTATCCTTTTCATCTCTTAATACTGTTACTACATTTCTTCTTTCATCTAATATAATAAAACCTTTGTTAAACACTTTTGTTTTGCTTCACTATCTATATGAATTATAATATCTAGCATTCTATCAAAAATACAATTATGTATGATATCGCTATTAGCAAACTTTAATATAATATCTTTATTAAATTGATTAATATCTCCTGCTAAATCATCAATCGTGGAAATGGCATATAAGTGTGACTCAGATGTTTCGCTGTCATTGGATTTTAATTTATCAATATTATTTTGAACGTAGGTTTTGTATATTTCAAAATTTCCCGTATTAAGATTATATAATTGTAAATCTTTTTATCAGGTAAAAGCATATCTTCAATCATTTTTTTTTTGGGGGGGCTTCTTCATCTGTCTGTGGTTTTGCAGAAATTACCCCCAAACTTGTAAGAGCTAAACCTGCTCCAACTGCGGCCAGTTTCTTTAAAATGATTTTGTACTGCTTTTATAGATTGTTCTATTGTATTAGTAATTGCTTTTGGCGGATATTGCTAAAAATTAGTACTATAATAATTAGTATTTACATTTATTTTTGCACTATTCATACACTATTATTTACAAAAGTTTATAAATTAACTCGATAATCACAATAATATTAGTGATACTTATTATACAAAAGTCTCATATCTTCATCTGTGAGATATTGCATTGTTGGTAAATCATAAGGGTACATTATGCTGTTATTACTATCTGAATGGCCTAGACCTATTGCATGGCCAGCTTCATGAAGCATAACACCGTAAATATTATCTTTAGGTCTTGTTACAAGCGCACGTGTATATCTCCCGTTTTCATAGCTTCTTTTATATTGTTTGGTTCCAATCGTTACATATGCTTTATAATATTGTCCGCCTCTTGTCATCATCTCTGTACAACCTACTGCATGCACGTCATTACAATTTGCTACAAAGTCGACGAATTCAACCTCAATATTTGCATTTGCAGGACTGTCAACAAATTTAAAGCGTACAAGAGACCTTGACTGTTGCTGCCAGGACATAAACGCCTGCTGCATGAGTCTGCTCATGTTGCCATATTCCGGAATATAAACATTAATAGGTAAAGATACCCAGCGGGGGCGTTCTGCGGCAAATGTACATATTGTTAATGTTAAAACTAAAAATAAAATCGCAAAACACTTTTTCATACAATTGAATTATAACATTCGGTTATCAATGCTGTCAAACAGTACTTTCTGGTAATGGAAAAAAATAAAGGATAGCTTATTATGTATTTATGGAAAAAAGAGATGATATATATAAAAACCGAGGTTTAAATGAATACGGCGACGTAGAGTTTGCGGATAATGTTAATAAAAAGTATCCTATTGATACTCCTGAACATATAAGGGCTGCATGGAGCTACTTTCATATGCCTAGAGATTATGAAAAATATTCAGTAGAGGATAGAAAAATAATTATAAACAAGATTGTAGAAGCGTGGAAAAAGAAAATTTCTAAGGAAGGCCCGCCGGAAGCGTAGAGGCTTATCCGCTAATCAGTGACAAGCAGTTTGAATCATTGAATGCTTGTAAAGATGGATTTATCTGTATAGCAGTAGAGTAATCCTTTCTAAAGCCTTCTGTATCTCCAAGTTCTTTTCTGATTGCTGCTCTATAGTAGTAAGCATCTGCATATTTAGAATTGTTTTCAATGGCTTTGTTCAAGTCTGCAATAGCGCCCTGTAAATCTCTAAGTACACATTTTTGCAAACCTCTTATATAATAGCTTTCAGCTAGCTTAACATTTGTAGTAGGGTTCTTTTTTATAGCTGTAGTTGTAATAACAGGTGCGGATGGTACTTGAACTGTAGCAACTCCGGCACTTATTGTTCCAGAAGCAATTTTTTCTTGTGGAGCTGTAGTAGTTTGTTTAGGTTTTACGCTGATAGGCTGAGTTGTTGTCGAAATTTCCTGCTTTTTAGGCTTTTGGTAAGCAATTTGTTGTGAAACATCCGGTTCTTTCTGTGAAACTATTTGTTGTGCAGCTGGTTTAATTTGAGTTTTTGGTGTTGATAATTCTGCAACTCTGTTATCAGATTTCGTTTGTACCGGAGCTGTATAACTTTGTACAACTCCTCGTACTGTCGGTATTGCCGCAATATAGCTTTCATTTGATAATAAAGGTTTAACATTTTTTATGAAAGTTTGATTTTCTGCAAGTGCAATTGCCTGATCTAAATCAATGGCAGCTCCTTCATTATCAAAATAAAGTTTTTTGAGGCGTCCCCTGTTAGCATATGCAATGCTGTCTTTAGGGTTCAAAGCTATAGCCTGAGTATAGTCGCTTAAAGCGCCTACATTGAAATTCATTCGTTTTTTTACAACACCTCTATTATTGAAAGCTTCGGCATCTTTTGGATTTAATTCGATAGCGATATTATAATCTTCAAGTGCCCCTTTGTTATCGTCGAGCATATATTTTAAATTAGCTCTGTTATAATATACATCCGAATAATTTTTGTTGATTTCCAGAGCCTTTGCATAATCTTCCATAGCGCCATTAATATCTTTCATAGCAACTTTTAATACGCCTCTATTGTTGTAGGCATATGCAAAATTTTTGTTTATTGCAATTGCTTTGTTATAGTCTGCCATTGCACCATTCTGATCATTAATAAGCTGTTTTATATAACCTCTGTTAAGGTATAATTCCGGGTTATTAGGGCTTAGCTCAATAGCTTTATCAAAGTCTTGAATTGCTCCTTGAATATCTTGTTTAAGAAAGCGCATTGAAGCACGATTTGAGTAAGCTAATGCACTATTAGGCCCTTGCTGGATTTCTTGTGTGTACGTATCAATAGACCTCTCAATAGGGGTTTGTGCATTAGCTGATGGAATAATGACAAGAGTCAGCATTATTGCCAGTATTAAGCTTATTGGTTTCACGATACGTACTCCTTTGCCAAGTCGAATTTGATTAAATACTAACACATAATAAATCTATATCAATAGAATGTAAAAAAATATATACATATGGTGATATAAACAAGGGTAATTGTTGTATTAACTAAAGGTTTTTATGCTATACTAAATTCATTAGATGCCGATGTGGCTCAGGTGGTAGAGCAATTGATTCGTAATCAATAGGCCGGGAGTTCGAGTCTCCCCATCGGCACCATACTTTCTTCTTTGCACAATGAGGTTAGTATTATTAAAGTAAGGATATTTGACTATGAAAATTTCTCCAGTTAAAAATAACGTTGCACCTAAAATTTTGGTTGATAAATCTATTCAAGAGCCATATCTCGGATATTTAAATCAGGCAAGCGGCGTTATAGAAAACTATTTAAAATATGAAAAAGATGTAGGACAAATTTTTATAAAGAATGGAGATTTTTGGGGTAATAATACCGATAAGATACTAACTGTTAGTAGAAAAACTCCACGCTTTCAAACCTATATACAAATTCTTAAGGAGTCGGATATTCCTTTTTTACGTTTGGTTTATCAGGCTGTTCAAATCTCTGTTGAGTACATGAAATAAGGATATATTATGAAAGTTTTACTATTAAATGGAAGTTCTAACAAAAATGGATGTACTTTTACAGCTCTCAATGAAGCTGCGAAAACTTTAAATCAGGAAGGCATAAAAACAGAAATTTTTCAGCTTGGTAATCCAGAAATCCGTGACTGCTGCGGATGTCAAGCATGCAGAAAGCTTGGAAAATGTGTTTTTGAGGACGGGCTTGTAAATGAATTTATAGAAAAAGCAAGATCCTTTGACGGGTTTATTTTTGGAACTCCTGTCTACTATGCTCATCCGTCCGGCAGAATTTTATCATTTTTAGACAGAGCTTTTTATGCCGGTAAGGATGCTTTTGAATTTAAACCGGGAGCTGCGGTTGCATCTGCTAGAAGATCTGGTACAACTGCAAGCTTTGATGTTTTGAATAAATACTTTACAATTAATAATATGCCTGTTGTTTCATCCGGCTATTGGAATAATATTCACGGTCATACCGCAGAAGATGCAATTAAGGATTTGGAAGGCTTGCAGGTTATGAGAACTCTGGGACGTAACATGGCGTGGCTTCTTAAGTGCATTGAATATGGAAAGCAGAACGGTATTGAACGACCGCAGCTTGAAGAAAAAATTTATACTAATTTTATAAAGTAGGAAAAATATGAGAGACGAATTATTATCAATAATAGAAAAAAACAGCCGTATCGGTATTAATGAGCTGGCCGTTCTTCTGGGCGAAGAAGAAATTAATGTTGCAAATGAACTTTCTAAGCTTGAGCAAGAGGGTGTTATATGCGGATATCATACTTTAATAAACTGGGATAAGACTTCTATAGAGAAGGTAACAGCATTGATTGAAGTTAAAGTAACTCCTCAGAGAGGACAAGGTTTTGACAATATTGCAGAAAGGATTTATAACTATCCTGAGGTTAAGTCTGTTTATTTGATTTCAGGCGGCTTTGATTTGCTTGTAACTTTGGAAGAAAAGTCTTTAAAAGAAATTTCTAGATTTGTTTCTGATAAACTTTCAACTCTGGATAGTGTCTTAAGTACAGCAACACATTTTATCCTTAAAAAATATAAAGACCATGGTACTATTTACGATAAAAAACATGAGGATACAAGGGAGATTATTACACCATGACAAAGCCTCTTTCTGATGTAGTACAAAACCTGAAACCTTCTGGGATCAGAAAATTTTTTGATATAGTGAGCGAGATGAAAGACGCCATCTCTTTAGGGGTTGGAGAACCTGATTTTGATACTCCATGGCACATTAGAGATGAGGGTATTTATGCACTTGAAAAGGGCAGAACCTTTTACACATCAAATGCTGGATTAAAAGAATTGAGAGAGGAAATCTGCAATTACCAGAAAAGAAAACAGGGAATTGATTATGATCCATTAAATGAAGTTATTGTGACCGTAGGCGGTTCTGAAGCTATAGATATAGGCTTGCGGGCAATGATTAATCCGGGTGACGAGGTTATAATACCTCAGCCTTCATATGTTTCGTACGAACCATGTGCATTGCTTGCCGGAGCAAAGCCTGTAATTATAGATTTAAAACCAGAAAATGAATTCCGATTGACGTCAGATGAACTGGAAGCTGTCATAACTGATAAAAGCAAAGTTTTAATCTTACCATTTCCTAATAATCCAACAGGCGCAATTATGGAACGCGCGGATCTGCAAAAGATTGCAGAACTTATCAAAAAGTATGATTTGTATGTAATGTCTGATGAAATCTATGGTGCTCTGACCTATAAAGGCGAACATGTTTCTATTGCAAGTCTGGAAGGGATGAAGGAGCGGACAATTCTTATTGATGGTTTCTCAAAATCTTATGCAATGACTGGCTGGCGGCTTGGATATGCCTGCGGTCCAAAAGAGATTATTAAACAAATGACAAAAATTCATCAGTTTGCTATAATGTGTGCACCAACAACCAGCCAGTATGCCGCAGTTGAGGCTTTGAGAAACGGGGATGATGATGTTAAAATTATGAGACAGGCATATAACCAAAGACGAAGATTTTTGTTGAATGCATTTAAAGAAATGGGGCTTGAGTGTTTTGAACCTTTTGGAGCTTTTTATGTGTTTCCTTGCATAAAAGAATTTGGAATGTCTAGTGAAGAATTTGCTACGAAGTTTTTAGAAGAAGAACATGTAGCAGCTGTTCCTGGAAATGCTTTTGGGGCAAGCGGAGAGGGGTTCTTAAGAATATCTTATGCATACTCTCTGGATAATCTTAAAACTGCTATGGAAAGATTGAATAGTTTTGTAAAAAAACTAAGAAACAATATTTCATAATTACCTTTTTGTGGTATAATGGAATGATATATTGGAATTAAGAGAATGCTAAAAAATATTAAAGATTTTATTTGTATGCACTTAAATTTTAAAGTGTATAATGTAACAGTCGCAGCAATCATAGCTGCGCTTGCGATTGCACCTTGCGTGATGTTTTTACCTGAATCATATGGTTTTGAAAATGGTGTATTGGAAAATTTGCAGCTTATAGTTTTATTTTTAGGATTTATTTTTGCTCTAATGGCAAAAGATAATAAAAAGTTTTTTTATTTTGTAGCAATGATTATAGCAGTTCTTGCTATAAGAGAGGTAAATTGTTTCAGAACCGTATTTTTTGCAATACCCGGGGAAATCAATGAATTTTATACCTGGGATCAGATTAAATTTGGCTGGCTGTATCATCCGATTTACGGGCTGTTTATTGCATATGTTGCTTTTTATTTCTTAAAAAACAAACTATTCCTGACTGCTTGGGAAATGTTGAAGAATATCAAACTGCCTGTTTGGAATATATTGCTTATGCTATCTGGTATGCTGCTTGGTGTAATCGCTGAAAGTGTATTTGCAAATACTCTTTTTGAAGAAAGTGCTGAACTGCTTTTCTATTTATCACTTACTGGCATTATATATTTATATGTCTTTGATAAAGATTATAATCTTTGAACAACAGCATTTGTGAATTCGCTGCAAGAAGCATTTCCGCCTATATCAGCAGTTTTAATACCTGATTTAAGTGTTTCAAATACTGCTGACTTAATTTTTGCAGCGGCAGTTGTTTCTCCTATAAAATTAAGCATCTCAATTGCAGACATAAGCATTGCTGTTGGATTTGCTTTATCTTGTCCGGCTATATCAGGTGCAGAACCGTGAACCGGTTCAAATACCGCATAATCTTTTCCGATATTTGCGCCCTGAGCAATACCAAGCCCGCCGACAAGACCGGCGCATAAATCTGAAACAATGTCACCATATAGGTTTGGTAAAAGAAGGGTATCAAACTGGTTAGGATTTTGTACTAATTGCATACAGCAATTATCAACCAGAATTTCTCTGAAACCGATGTTTGGATATTTTTTCGCAATTTTTCTGGCACAATCCAAAAATAATCCGTCAGAAAGCTTGCAGATATTTGCTTTTGTAACAACACAAACTTCTTTTCTATTATTTTTAACAGCATAATCAAAGGCAAATTCAGCTATTCTTTCAGATGCTGCCCGGGTAATGATTTTTATGCTTTCAGCGGTGTTTTCATCTACCTGTCTTTCAATTCCGGCGTATAAATCTTCTGTATTTTCCCTTACAACAACTATATCAACATTTTCATATCTGGTTTCTATGTTTGGAAGATTATAGCAGGGACGCAGATTAGCATAAAGATCAAGTTCTTTCCTTAATTGTACATTAACCGAGCGGAAACCTTTGCCAATAGGGGTTGTAACCGGTGACTTTAACGCGATTTTGTTTCTTTTTACCGAGTCGATTACCCTTTGCGGAAGCGGAACGCCTTCTTTTTTAATTACGTCTGCTCCTGCAGTCTGGATGTCCCAGACAATATCAACTCCGGCAGCTTTGATTATTTTTACAACTGCATCTGTAATTTCCGGTCCGATTCCGTCCCCTTTTATTAATGTTATATTATGCATCTTGACTCCATTTAAGTTTTGTTAGCTGGTATGTCACACTTTCTCTGCCACATTTACGCCTTTCGCTTCTAAGTATGCTTGAATACCTTTTGTTAATTGGTCAGGGCAACTGGTAGGTCTGGCTCCGCAAGGTATACCGCTTAATTTAGGAACGATATCATTAATATTCATACCTTTTATGAGAACTCCAATGCCGCTAAGATTTCCATTGCATCCGCCAACAAATTCAACATCCTGAATAATATTGTCTTTTATTCGCATTTGCATCATCTTGCAGCAAACGCCTTTTGGCTGATATTGTACTATATCAACTCCGTTAACTTCTTTTATTTGTATATTATCGCTCATCATTTTATATTCCTCATTAGTAATTGAGTTTCTAACACTAATTATATCACTTTGTTTTATCATAATCAAATTTTCTCCTTGTTTTGTGTTATCATAAAAACTATGGCAAGTATAACAAAAATAGGTTTCTGGGGTTACCCGCACCCTGATATTATAAAAAAGACTAAAGAAGATTATCCAAACGCCGAATGGATTGATTTGGATATTGATTTTTATTATCCCAAAACAAATATTTTGCCCGAATCATATTGCAAAATTATAAGAAATATTATAGATAATGCAATGTTTCTAAAACCGGATTTGATTTTAGCACCTATTGGTAAAGATAAATGTGATAGCGGCTGGTTTGCATCAAAAATTCTTGCAGATATGGGATTTAATGTAATACAGACTATATTTGAGGATTTGGAACCGAAAAGAGAGTTAAAAATTTGTACAAGCAATTTACCTTTATATGATAAGATTACGCGAATAACAGGCAATATAATCGATGCTGTTGATCAGAATTTACCCCAAATTCCTGCAGAATTTGGGTTTTGGGGAGTGCCTCCAAATGATTTAGAAATCTTGAAACTTTTTCCTGACACAACTCACGTATACGGCTGGACAAGATGTGTTGAAGCAGGTACACCTGCGGATTTGGATTTGGAAATGTATGTAGATGAAAATGTTCCAACAGTATTTTATGCACAGGCTTTTTGCGCAAAGTCACAGCTTGCTAAATATCTGGCAGATAAGTACAATGGACTATATGTCGATATTGATGACTATGCTTCAAATTCAATTAGTGCAAAGATTGAGGCATTTTTACGCCTTAGCTGACTTTTGTTTCATAACAGCATCTATAAGCCCTTTGAACAAAGGGTGCGGTCGCTCCGGTCTTGATTTAAATTCCGGATGGAACTGGCATGCTACGAACCAATCAAGATGAGGAAGCTCAATTATTTCAGAGAGCATTCCGTCCGGTGACATCCCTGAGAATACTAGTCCTGCTTTTTTTAGCTGTTCTATGTAGTCAGTATTAACTTCGTATCTATGTCTATGACGTTCAGAAATCTTGTTTGCACTGTATACTTCCTGTGCTCTTGTACCTTTTTTTAAGTTGCAGTCATATGCACCTAACCTCATTGTACCGCCATAACCCTTAACATTTTTTTGTTCTGTCATTAAATCAATTACAGGAACTGCTGTATTTTCATCAAATTCAGTAGAGTTGGCACCTTTAAGTCCGGCTGCATTTCTTGCATATTCAATAACAGCACACTGCATACCAAGACAAATACCTAAAAATGGTATGTTATTTTCTCTTGCATATTTTATAACGTTTAATTTACCTTCAATACCCCTGATACCGAATCCTCCAGGTACAACCACTCCGTCAACGTCGCTTAAAAGTTCCTTACACTTACCCACGTCAACGCAATCTTCTGAATTTATCCATTTAATTTCGGTTTTGACATTGTCAGCATATCCGGCATGTTTGATAGATTCCACAACTGATATATAAGCATCAGAAAGCTTTGTGTATTTTCCTGCTATTGCAATTTTGATGGTGCCGGATGGATGGTTAATTTTATCAACAAGTTCGCGCCATCCGGTTAAGTCTGCTTTTCTTTCAGGAACCTGTAAAAGTTTCAATACAACATCAGCAAACTTTTGTTCTTCAAGTGCAAGAGGAACTTCATAAATACTCTTCATATCTCTGCATTCAATTACAGCTTCTTTAGAAACCGAGCAGAACAAAGCAAGCTTGTCTTTTTCTGTTTTTGGAATTGGTTTAGAAGTTCTGCAAACAAGAATTTCCGGCTGCAAACCGTAACTCCTCAAAAGACTTACGCTGTGCTGCGAAGGTTTAGTTTTTAATTCTCCAGAGGTTGGAAGATATGGAAGCAATGTACAGTGAATGTTTATCGCATTACCAATTCCGGCTTCTGTTTTGAACTGCCTTACTGATTCGATAAACGGCAAACCCTCTATATCACCAATTGTACCGCCGATTTCAATGATTTGAAAATCCGGTTTGAAATGTTTTTGAGCCTTTACCAATCTTGATTTAATTTCATTTGTTATGTGCGGAATTACCTGTACAGTGGCTCCAAGATAATCTCCTCTGCGTTCTTTTTGAATAACAGTCTGGTAGACGCTTCCTGATGTAACATTACTTAACTGGGAAAAATTTGTGTCAATAAATCTTTCATAATGTCCTAAGTCTAAATCTGTTTCAGCTCCGTCATCAGTTACAAATACTTCTCCGTGTTGAAAAGGGCTCATTGTTCCCGGATCAACATTTATGTACGGGTCAAATTTTTGTATAGCAACAGAATAACCTCTTGCTCTGAGTAATTTCCCTAATGATGCGCCGATAATACCTTTTCCCAATGAACTTACAACACCGCCTGTAATAAAAATATATTTTGTCATAGTTGAAACTCCTTAATATTATTAACTCTCCCTATCCCGTATCCGGAAGAAATGCAACAAAAAAAAGAGGGCAAGAAGCCCTCTTTAACTAATTAATTTTTGGAACTCTGAAAAATCCGTTTTCCTCATCCGGAGCGTTTTTCATAAGTTCTTCTTTTGTTTGTTCATAATATACTTCGTCTTCTCTCATTACATTTACAAAGTCAATAGCGTGAGCCATTGGTTCAACGTTTGATGTATCAACTTCGTTCATTGCATCAACGTGTTTTAATACATCGCCCAGCTGCTTTGTAAACTTTTCTTTTTCTTCTTCCGTTAATTCCAAGCGTGCCAATTTTGCTACGTGTTCTACGTCTTTTATTGTAATCATAATTTTCCTACTCCAATAATAATTATTTTATATTATCACAAAATTTTTTTCGGGCAAACAATATTTTCTTTTGTAAGTATAATTTTTTTGAGACAGTTAAACTCACCATCTTCAAGCTGTACTGTTATATAGTTTCTTGTAACACCTTTGAATTTACCGTTCTTAGCCGGACGTTTTTCAATCAAAACTTCCTGTTCTGAACCAATGTTAGATTTGAGAAAAGTATTGATTTTTTCTGCTGAAATTTTTTTTATAATCCCTGCTCGCTCTTCTTTAATCTTATCCGGCAAATGACCTTCCATTTTTTCAGCAATGGTTCCCTTTCTGATTGAATATGGAAATGTATGTATCTGGCTTAATTTTGACTTGTTCAGATTTTCTACTGTTGTTTGAAAATCTTCATCTGTTTCTCCTACAAACCCTGCAATAATATCGCTGCCCAAAAAAGGTTTATCAAATCTGGATACAATATCTTCAATCTGGTCTAAATAGTATTCTACTGTATAGTGCCTGTTCATACGTTTTAATGTTCTATTGCAGGCAGATTGTAATGATAAATGGAAATGCGGACAGAATTTTTCACTGTTCTGCAAAAAAGTTAGTAATTCAGGTGTAATTTCATGCGGATTTAGAGAACCTAGACGATAGCGCGGTATTGAGGTTTTTGTTTCGATTTCTTTTAGTAGAGGAAGTATATTCTTATCACCCCACAAACCAATATGAATGCCTGTTAAGATAACTTCTTTATACCCTAAGTCAGAATAACGATTTATTTCATTAATAATAAAATCAGAATCAGCGCTTCTTGATTTCCCTCGTCCGTATGGAATAATACAATATGAACATCTGTTATCACAACCATCTTGAATTTTTAGGCTTATTCGGGTTTTGGTTGTATCATTAAGAGTTACTTTGCAGAAATCTGTAGACTGCATAAGATCTTTAACTGAAAACACTTCGTCCTGTAAAATCAAATTTGCTAAACGAAATTTATCCTCGTTGCCATAAACATAATCAATAAATGGCTCTTCCAAAAGCTTTTCTTTTTCTATCTGCGCAATACAACCTGTCAGAATTGTTTTTAAACCCAGACTGTGCGCGTGTCTTAAAAGATACATTGCTTCATTATCACTGGTCTGTGTAACTGAACATGAGTTGAGGATGTAATAATAAGCATTTTTTAAGTCTTTGACCTGACTAAATCCTGATTCAATAAGTTTTTGAGCAACAATCTGCCCCTCAAACTGATTTGATTTACATCCCATTGATTTGATGTAGAAATTTTGCATAGCTTGTCGTTGCAATGCCAGCACCTCTATACTCTTCCATACATATCTTCGTATCTGATAATATCTTCTTCAATCAGAGGGTCACCCTTTTGAACTTCAATAATTTTTAGGTTATCTTTGTACGGATTCTGGAGTGAATGTACCGCTTTGAGAGGTATATCAATACTGTGGCCGGGACTAAGAATTAATTCTTTTCCTTCCAGAATAACTTTTGCCATACCTTCCAATACCACCCAGTGCTCACTTCTGAAGTTATGCGACTGTACAGATAATTTTTGCCCCGGATTTACCTGTATCATTTTTGTTAAAAATCCATTGCCCTGTGCAAGTACTGTGTAATAGCCCCATGGTCTGTAAACAGTTTTATGCACAAGGTGGGTGTCATCATTTTGTTTTTTTAATGTTTCAAAAATCTTTTTAACATCCTGCGTTTTATCAGATTTACACGCAAGAATTGCATCTTCAGTTTCTACAACAACAACATCTTCAAGTCCGATTGTCGCAACGAGTTTTGATGATGAGTACATAAGAGAGTTTTTAGAACCTTCATCTAAAACATGACCGATTTTTACATTGCCGTCTTTATCTTTAGGACTTACATCATAGATAGATTTCCAGCTCCCCAAATCATTCCAGTCGCTTTCAAGCTTAACGAGTGCTATCTTATCAGATTTTTCCATAACTGCATAATCAATAGAAATTGATGGCATTTTGTCATACTCTGTGAACGGAATTTCATCTGATTCAGAAAAATCAAAGTTGGAAAGTTTTGAATAAATTTCAGGAGATGCTTTTGCCAGTTCTTCCAGAAGTACAGACGCTTTGAACATAAATATTCCGCTGTTCCAGTAGTAATTCCCTGCAGAAACATATTCACGTGCAAGTTTTTCATTTGGTTTCTCTACAAATTTATTTACTTTATAACCGCGTTCAATATGTTTGTCTGTAACATTCACGTATCCATATCCTGTTTCAGGGTAAGAAGGTTTTATACCAAATGTTACAATGTAGCCAAGTTCTGCAATCTTTTCGCCTTCTTTAACGGTCATAACAAATTTATCTGTATTATTTATCATATGATCGGAAGGTACTACGAGAATTACGGGATCTATGTTGAATTTTTCTATAATGTATTTAGAAGCAAGCGCAATGGCCGGTGCTGTGTTTTTCGAAATAGGTTCTGATAAAACTACAGCCTTGTCATACATTGATGAAAGCTGATATTTAACATTAGATAAATGTTTTACACCTGTCATACTTATAATATTAGAAGCCGGCATGCATTCAGAAACTCTTTCAAAAGTTGCTTGCAGCAAACTCTCAGTGTTTTGAATGTTTAGAAGCTGTTTTGGATATAATTCCCTTGACAAAGGCCATAATCTGCTTCCTGAACCGCCTGCTAAAATTAATCCATACATCATAAATAAATTCCCTCTTATAACTCCCTGCTTCAATTCTAGCATAAATAAAAAATAATTGTAAAATAATTCAAATATGTGGTAAAATACAACACAAGGCAATGTTATTTTATGAAAATTTACTATAAGGCTACGTATACTTATAAAATATACAGGATGTTTTTGTCCGAATTGGAAGGGTTTGTAACAACTCTAGGTAATATTGCGCTATTGGGCTTAGAGTTTTTTAAAGGATTAAAAACCTTTCCAACAACGTACAAATCTATAATGGAGCAAGCTTCGCGTTTTGGTGTTTCATCTCTGCCTATAACATTGTCTATTGTCGGCATGACATCTGTAATTATTGCCATGCAGATTGCAGGAGAGATGGTTAAACAGGGCGCCGGAAATTATGTTGGTATGCTTGTTTCAATTCTTATGGTAAGGGAAGAAGGTGTCATTATGGCAGGATTTGCAATAATTTCTATGATTGGTTCTTCTCTTGCATCAGAAATTGCAACAATGAAAGTTACGGAACAGATTGATGCAATAAGAGTTCTTAGGGTAAATCCGGTGTATTACCTGTTTACCCCGAGAGTTATTGCGGGAACCTTGATGATGCCGGTTGTTGTAATTGTTTCATCGCTGTTTGGTATTCTGGGCGGTGCAGTTGCTTCAAATCTGGCTTCAGGGCTTACATACAAGGCATACTTTGACTCTGTATGGTTCGGTCTGAATATGCATGATTTAAATGTGTGTATTCTAAAGTCTTTGGCGTTTGGTTTTGTAATAACATTAATAAGCTGTTCTTGCGGAATGGAAGCAAGAGATGGTGCAAAGGGGGTTGGTATTGCAACAACAAAAGCTGTCGTCTGGTCTTTTGTTGCAATTGTAATACTGGATTTAATCTTTGCAGCAATGTTCTTTTATTAGTACCTGAGGGTGAAAGAAAAAATGGGTATAGAAGTTAAAAACTTAATAAAATCTTTCGATAAAAAAGTTATTTTAGATGATATTTCATTCAAAGTTGATGATGGAAAAATTTTATCTATAGTAGGTTTTAGCGGCTCCGGTAAAAGTACTGTGTTAAAACTTATAAGCGGATTAATTGAAAAAGACTCTGGAGAAATAAATACTTCCGGAGGTGATATTGCAATGGTTTTTCAGTATTCAGCGCTTTTTGATTCGCTTAACGTCTTTGATAACATATCTTTTGCTTTGCAGGAGAGAAAAGATTTGAGGGGTAAATATACAAGAAAAGAACTTGAAAAAATAGTTGCAGAAAAACTAGAGCTGGTAGGACTTTCAGGTATTGAAGAACAATTTCCATCAGAGTTATCAGGCGGTATGCAGAAACGTGTAAGCTTTGCCCGTGCAATTGTTACCGAGCCTAAAATAATACTTTATGACGAACCAACAGCCGGTCTGGATCCAATTTCATCTACACTTATAGAAGATTATATTGTTCGTTTGAAGAATGAAACAAATGCCGCTTCTATTGTTGTAACTCACCAGATGTCAACAATAAGAAGAACAGCCGATTCTGTTTTGATGTTGTATAATGGACATGCAGTTTTTGAAGGGACTCCTGAGGAGCTAATGGAACAAAAAACTCCATATACTAAACAGTTCGTCACTGCTTCAATCGACGGCCCTATGAAAATGCTGGGTTAGTCAAACAAAGAAATTATTATTAACAAAAAGGAAATATAACAAATGAAAATGTCACCATCATTTAAAGTAGGAATATTAACACTTGTAGCATTGATTATACTTCTATTTACTGTTTTGTGGATAAAGGGGCGTTCTTTTTCTTCAGCAGAACGAATTGAAGTCCATTTTAAGGATGTAAATGGAATGCGTCCGGGCTCCGGTGTTCAAATGATGGGACTTCGTGTAGGACAAGTAGAAGAAATTATACCTGTTGTTGATGGCGAATCAAGTTATGTAAAGATGAAATTTGTTATTACAGAACCGGGAATTACAATACCAAAGGCATCAATGCTTTCTATACAGCAGTCAGGTCTAATCGGCGAACAGTTTTTGGAAATCACTCCTCCGCGGGTTCGTTCTGTTTATATTCCTGTTGTTGGAAAAGAGCTTTTATCAAATGATGCTCCGGTTGAGATTAAATTAGATGATAAATATTATGATGTAGGTAATGTTAAGAAATCTCAGATAATGACTGCGAAGCTTGTTCCAGATGAGTTAAAGGACTATATAAAGACAAATTATGCTTATAAGGTAGACTATGTGGTAAATCTTCCGGGACTTATCATACCTCACTTTATGACCGGTAAGATTGTTACAGAGGATGGAGTTAAAAAATTGAGAATCGCTCCGCTGGATAATGCTCCGCTTCCATATCCTCAGCAAACTTCTCCATATACTATAATTGAGCCTATGAGAATTGCTGATTTTATGGATTTGCAGTACAAAGCAGCAGAATCTTTAACAGAAACAAACCGAATTATTAATGAATTGCTGAATGATAGTATGATTGCAGAAATCAGGCAGTCCGTAACTAACTTTAAGGATTTAACAGCTCAGGCGACAACAACGCTTGCTAAGACAGAAAAGCTTATAGAAACATCAAGAAATGATATAGATGCTGTTCTGTGGATGATGAGTGATGTTTCTACAAACTTTAATAAACTTGCGACTAATATCAACGGAATTATTGGAGATGAGAAGTTCAAACCGATGATGTATGATACAGCAGAATCTATTTCAAATCTTTCTAAACAGCTGACTCCAATTCTCGGGGCAGTCGATGCTAAAGCTTTTGGTGAAGACTTAAATGCAGTTATGACTAATTTGAATGAAATTTCAACTTCTGTGAACAAGATGACAAAAGATGAAAACCTTAAGACGAAGATTGAAACTTCTATTGATAACCTTAATGTAACAATGTGCGAAGTGTCAAATGCACTAGAAACAATTAATGGTGAAGATGGCGATAAAGAAGGGTTAAAACAGATTGTTGAAGATACATCAGAAACTGTGGCAAACCTTAAGAAATTCTCAGAGAAATTGAATAAGAGATTTTTACTGTTCAGACTGATGTTCTAGGGTTAAATATGAAAATTGGTTATGAAGACTCGGGCTTCATAACCAATTTATAGGTTTCGATTTCAAGCGCATCTGCTATAGCATCAAGTTTATCCCAACGCGGAATTTTCTTGCCACGCTCGATTTCAGACAAATAGTCCGTTGAAATATCACTAAGCTCACTAAGTGCTGCTTGTGTTAATCCACTTTTTTTTCTATATAAAACGATATTTTTTCTAATATTTTTAGCCGTGCTATTTGCCATAGTTGTATTTTAGTGTTATGCTGTAGAAAATGTAACAGGCTTATAGCACGGAAAAAGGATAAAAAATGAAAAATGATAAAAAGAAAAAATACTTGAAAAAATCTTTGAAATTTCGACTAGAAGGTATTTTAGAGATATCAAAAGAAGTCAATTCTACAATGAGTGTGGTTTATTCCTACTGTAAGAATCGTAATGATTCGGAAACAGTTGATAATATTTTGCATATGCTAAAAAGTGTTGTTGAAAAAACAGACGAGATTTCGTTTAATATATGTCAAATATTAGATGATAATACAGAAATAGTATCGGATTTTATTTCAAAAATAACTCCACTTAATTATGATGAAGTAATAGTTGATGACTAGTTGCGAATAAAAAATTTATAAACATCTATGTCTAATGCTTCCGCAATTTTTATCAAACGTTTAATGCTTGGTGTTTTTTTCCCACGCTCAATTTCTGACAAATAATCTTTCGAAATACCAGAAATTTCACTAAGTTTTTCCTGAGTGAAATTTTTCTGGGTGCGAAAATATTTTATGTTTTTTATAAGTAATTCGATTGTACTATTTGTCATACCGAAATTTTAATAATTATTTATACTTAATGTAACAGGCAAATAGCACGGTAAAGATATTTAGTTTTGTAAACAATCTGGCCGAAAATGTATGCAGGGATTATGTTTGTTGTAGAATACCTTTTGGGAGATTTAGTGTGATGTTAGATAGTGCAGTAAAATTTATTGAGGAAAAAATAGGAGATTTTAAACCTGAGATTGGTATAATACTTGGCTCTGGGCTTGGTGATTTAGCAGATGAGTTCTGTAAAATTTCTATTCCATATTCGGAAATTCCAGGATTTGAAACTTCTACAATTTCGGGACATAAGAGCAGACTTGTATTTGCAGAAATTAACGGCAAGAATATTGTTATGATGCAGGGACGTTTTCATTTTTATGAAGGACATCCAATACAAAAAGTTGTATTCCCTGTGAAAGTTATGAAGAAAATCGGAGTTAAGACTCTAATTGTTACAAATGCCGCAGGTGGAGTTAATGCTGATTTTAAGCCTGCTGATTTAATGATTATAACAGACCATATTAATCATATGGGAGTAAACCCCCTTATAGGGTCAAATGACGCTTCTATGGGAGAAAGATTTCCTGATATGAGCGAAGTTTATTCTCAAGAGTATGTGGAACTTGCAGAAAAAGCCGGCAAAAAACTTGGTATTGATTTACAAAAAGGTGTTTATATAGCGCTTACCGGTCCTTCATATGAAACTCCTGCCGAGGTGAAAATGGCTAGAATTCTAGGTGCTGATGCTGTGGGGATGTCTACTGTACCGGAGGCAATTACAGCTTCCTGGGCAGGGATGAAAGTTATAGGGTTAAGCTGTATATGTAATTCAGCTGCCGGCGTAAGCACTGTAGGACTTTCACATGCTGATGTTATTGAAGCCGCTGGAGCCGCAAAAGAAAAGTTTAAAAAATTGGTAAAAGAAATTATAAGAGAACTATGAGATTAGATAAATTTTTAAAAGTTTCAAGATTAATTAAGAGAAGAACTGTTGCAAACACTGTTTCAGAAATGGGTCGTGTGCTTGTTAATGGCAATCCTGCAAAACCGGCTAAACAGCTGAAAATTGGTGATGTTATTGAAATTGAGTATTCAAACAGAGTGGAAAAAGTGGAAGTAATTGTTATTCCAACGGGAAATGTAAGCGTGCAGGAAGCATCGAGCCTGTACAAAGTTATAGAGGAGTAAATATGCCTGTAATAAATGAACATTTTACAATAAATACACAGGGAAATAATGATATTATAAATATAACAAAACATGTTCAGAATTGTGTTTACCAGCACGAACTTAAGGATGCCCTAGTTTGTGTATCAATTCAAGGCAGTACATCTGCTGTTACAACTATTGAATATGAAACGGGGCTTATACAGGATTTAAAAGAGGCTCTTGAAAGAATTGCTCCAACAGGAGCGGAGTATCATCATGATGAAATCTGGCACGATGGTAACGGTTACGCTCATGTCCGTGCGGCAATTGTTGGCAGCTCTGTTAATATAGCTTTAAAAGACGGACTTTTGAATTTAGGCACCTGGCAGCAAGTTGTATTGCTGGATTTTGATAATAAACAGCGCTCTAGAAATATAACAGTGCAGATTTTGTATTAATATGTTAATATAAATTTATGTTAAATCTATACATCACATCATCAAACCGTCGCGAGGGTAAGACTTTTTTGACAGCAGGACTTGCTGCAACAATGCAAAGTCTTGGATACTCAACAACTGTTTATAAGCCGATTCAAACAAACGGGATTGAACGTAACGGTTTTATGCAGTCACCTGATTTAACTTATGTAAAAACAATTGATCCATATATCAACACTCATTTTTCTTATTTGTATAAATCTGATTTAGAACCGCTTATAGCATCTGAACTTGAAAATGAACCGATTGATATAGAGCTTATTTCAAGAGAGTATGGGAGAATTTCAAGCACATCCGACTGTACACTGCTCGATGGTGACTGCGGAATTTTAAGTCCAATAGCTCCTGCTGTTCAGACAGCTGATCTGGTAAAAAAACTCCAACTTCCGCTCCTGTTTGTGGTTACACCACGTGAGGATTCTATTAATGATACACTTCTTTCTATTTATACTGCTCAGGAAAAAGGGCTGGAAATAAGAGGTGTGATTATAAATAATATTAAGGATGATTGTCCGAAAAATCTATTAAATGCTATTCCGAGGGTAATAGAGGAGTATACTAATATTAAAATACTTGGTCTAATATCACATATTGAAGGGAAAATATCTCCGGAAGATTTAATAACAAGTATCCTTAATGGAGTTGATATTGAAAGTATTTTTAATGTAAAGATTGAAAAACTGAAATTATGATAATTACTGCCGGAATCTATAAAGGGAGAAAAATTACTGCTCCTGACGAAAATATTACAAGACCTACTTTATCAAAAGTCAGGATGGGAGTTTTTAATACTTTATATTCAATACTTGGAGATTTTGAGGGTAAATCTTTTCTTGATGTTTTTGGCGGCTCGGGGGTAATGGGGTTGGAGGCTCTTTCGCGCGGATTTGAGGGTGTAACTGTTTTCGAGAAAAACAGAAAAGCGGCAGATATTATAAGAAAAAATTATAACCAGCTCGGGTTGAAACCTGATTTAAAAATAGGAGATAGCTCTAAATTAATAACCAGACTGGATAAGGTTTATGATGTGGTATACATTGATCCCCCATATATGAGTAACTTATATGAGAGTATCCTAAAAAATGTAACCGGAGGAATTATAGTTGTTGAGGGAATAAAAGATATTGGCTTTGAAGGGTTAGAACTCATTAAAACGAAAAACTACGGCGATAAATCTATTAATTACCTTAAAAACATATCGTTTTTCAAAGATTTGTAAATTTTTGTAACACTTGTCTAATATATTTGTTATAAATTTTTAATTCTGTGGAATTAAGAAAATATAGGATATGAAACGAGGATAATTATGCAAGGAAGTGACAAAAAATTAGTGAAAACGCCCAGTATAATAGTAGGGGGGGGGGGGTAAAACTCTCTCTAGGAGCGGATTTTAGACGTTTATCATTAGCATCTTGTGCAATTCTTCTTTCGCTATCTACGGTTGTATATGCGGAAGATTTGGAGTCTGCTTATACTCTGACTCGTGTTGACTCCAAAGGTGAAAATACAATAACTAAATTTGAGTGGAATTCAGAATTAAACAGAATGGAGCCTGTTTATTACCGTGTGGATTTGGCGCAAAAAGAATATGGTTCCGGTAGTGATGTGAAATACTTTGAGTGGGCTGATTATGGAGCATTTGAGGAAATTTTTAATCCTACCGAAGGAAAAACAACTATTACAGCAAGATATGACGCTTCCAACCTGCAAGAACCACTTGTTGGGTCTTCTTATATTGAAGACGTAAATGGTGATTTTGTAGAGAATGATGATGTTATGGGCGGTGCTATTTATAATATAGATTTTATTAAGAATATAAAAGGCAACTTTATTGCTAATAGCGCTAGCTTGGGTGGTGCAATCTTTAATGGTGGAAAATTTTCAGAAATTTCGGGAAATTTTATAGGCAATAGTGCACGGGATGCACATAATGCTGCAGGTGGAGCTATTTATAATAGAGTGACACCTAATCCGGAAAGCGTTTTAGAATCTTCAGAGGCAGAGTATTCTGAAGCTGCCTTCAATATAAGCGGTAATTTTATAGGTAATTCTGCAGTGGCTTTGTCTGGGGCTGATCCTGTATCGCTTGCATTGTATGCCCTAAGCACAACTGGTATGGGTGGTGCAATTGCTAATAATGCTAGTATTGGTAATATTACCGGAAACTTCATCGGTAACTACGCTTCTGGGGAATATGCCTATGGCGGAGCGATTAGTAACAGAGGCAATATTGACAACATCACAGGCGATTTTATTGGGAACTATGCGGTTGGCTCTGGGGAATATGCCGAAGCCGCAGGCGGTGCGATAGCTAATTCTTATGGAGAAATAAAAAACATTACGGGCAACTTTATTGGAAATAATGTACAAAGTGAAGGTTTGGCTGTCGGCGGAGCGATTTCTAATGAAGATTTAATTGGTGAATGGTATTATGATGAAGGGAAACTTGTCAGCGGAACCGGTATAGTTAACTCTTCATTTTACGGTAACTATGCAAAAGCAGTCGGTGAAAATGCTTTGGCTGCCGGCGGAGCTATTATGACATTTACAGACCTTAATATAGTAGCCAAAGACGGATATACTTCTGTCTTTAGCGGTAATTATACAGAAGTCAATGGTGAACGAGATGATAATGCAATTTATGCAGGGTATGGTTCGACCATCAACTTTGAAATGAAAAACGGCGGTAAGTTTGTTATGGCCGATAATATCCGCGGTGATGCAGCTCCGCAAGACGTTAGCTTAGAGCGCATAACGGTGCTGGAGAGTTATAAAGTCAATATAACCGGGGATAATATAGACAATACAGCATTTTATATGCTCAATGATATGTATGATGCTGATTTGACTGTCGGTCAAACCACCTTGAATACAGTAAATGACAGTATCCATACTTATGACGTTAATAATTTTACCCTCTCAAATAATACTAAAATGGTAGTTGATGTAGATCTTGCAAATGAAACAATGGATAGATTTACTTCCAATGGTTATGGCGAGCATAATGGCGACCTTATTGTTTCGGGGATGAATCTTTTATCAGATTCAAAAAGCGACAGTGCAGAAATCTATTTTGCCGAACAGGGGTTGAAAGATAATGTCTTGAATGGAACCGGAGAACTTCCGGACAAATATCAGACAGCTTATACTCCAATATATAAATACAATGTAAATTATGATAACCGAGCAGATGGCGGATATTTTGTATTCAATCGCGGCGGTCTAAACTCTTCCGATAGTTTTAACCCTTCCGTATTATCCACTCCGGTAGCGAATCAGGCCGGCAGTCAGGCAGTAATCAATGAAACCGTCCGATTTGCGTTCCAGCATATGGATTTGTTCTCTCAATTGCCTTTTAATCAGCGAATGGCCATCATTAATAACAATCGGTATGCCATAAGTGAAGGCACTCCCAAATACACACCCGAGCTTGAAATGATAAACAAAGGTTTCTGGGTCAAACCATTTACGAGTTTTGAAACAATCAATCTTAATAACGGGCCAGACGTAGATGCGATTACTTATGGCACTCTGGTCGGTTTTGACAGCAATTTTAAAGAACTGAAACGCGGGTGGTACAATGTTCAATCGATTTATGGTGGTTATAATGGTTCCCAATTGAGTTATGACGGCGTAGATACGACATTAAACGGCGGAGTCCTTGGTATAACCGAAACATTCTACAAAGGTAATTTCTTTACGGCCTTGACCGCAACCGCCGGAGCCAATGTCGGCAGCAGCAAAACAATGTATGGCAATGAAGACTTTACAGCACTTCTGGCCGGCATTGGCTCAAAGAGCGGTTATAACTTTGAGTTTAAGAATGGTAAATATATCTTACAACCAATTTTGTTTATGAACTATTCATTTGTAAATACCTTTGATTATACGAATGCTGCCGGAGTAAAAATCGACAGCGACCCTTTGCATACATTCCAGATAAATCCTCAGTTGAAATTTATCAGTAACTTAAAGAACGGGTGGCAGCCCTATGCAAGCGTAGGTATGGTCTGGAATGTATTGAATTCCTCAAAAGTACGTGCAAATGATGTCATCTTACCAAAAATGAGTGTAGATCCTTATGTAGAGTATGGTGTCGGTTTACAGCGCAACTGGAAAGACCGTTTCACAGGTTTTGCTCAGGCTATGGTTCGTAACGGCGGTAGAAACGGTGTAGCTTTAACGTTTGGTTTCCGCTGGGCAATAGGCAAGGGGGATGACCTGTAAGTCGAAGATATTTTACCTTACTATCTAATATGAAAAATTTTTAGCTTCAACTAGAATACTAACACACATTTGGTTATAGGGGATATGGCGTGTTAGATTTAGAGAAAAGCAAAAAGTTTATGAATTTAAAGTTTGAAAACTTTGTTGATACATTGCAAGGTGAGGATATTTTGGCAAAGACTGACAGGCTTGATGAAGTTCTGTCCAGCGGAATTATGACAGGTAATGAAGCTTTAGGTATGGTTACTATGAATAAAGTCAGTCCTGAATCCGACATTAGAGAGAAAGATGGAAAAATTCATAATGTAATAATGCTAGGCTCTAATTCTTATCTTAATCTTTCTACTCATCCTCAGGTTATGGATGGTGCAAGACAGGCCCTAGAAGAGTTCGGGTATGGTATGGGGGCAGTATCTAATTATGCTGGTATTACTGATATACATAAAGAATTGGAAGGCAGAATTGCAGAATTTTACGGGGTTGAAGATTCAATAGTGTTTCCTAGCGGATATGGTGCAAATGTTGGTATTGTATCAGCTCTTTGCAGCAAAAACGATGTAGTAATTAATGATGCAGCAAATCATGCTTCAATTTTTGACGGGTGCATGCTTTCAGGTGCAGATATTAAAGTTTATCCCCACAAAGATATGAGATATTTAGAGCGAATTTTATCCCGCTTGCCGGAAGAGAAAACAGGACGATTGATAATAACTGACGGTGTATTTTCGATGGATGGAGATATGGCACCTCTTGATAAAATTGTTGAACTTGCTCAAAAATACCGCTGTAGAGTTATGGTTGACGATGCTCACGGGGTTGGAGTTGTTGGGAAAACGGGGAGAGGAACTGCTGAATATTTCGGGGTTACAGGTAAAATAGATTTGAATGTAGGAATGCTTAGCAAAGGACCTGGTGGTCTTGGAGGGTATTGTGCCGCATCAAGAAAAGTTGTTCAGTATTTAAGACTTTATGCAAGAAGTTATTTTTTCTCGACAGCTCTTCCAGCATCTGTTGCAGGGGGCTTAAACGAAGTGTTCAAACTGCTTGCTTCAGATAATGCAGGCAGGGAAAAGTTATGGGAAAATATAAATTACTTGAAGCTAAAGCTTTCGGAAAAAGGGTTTGATATTGGAAACTCTCAGTCTGCTGTAATTCCTGTTATGATTTATAGCGAGCCTGTATTGTTTGAATTATATGACAAACTCCGTAGAAACGGAGTTTATGTCAATATTGTTACTTATCCGGCTGTTAGAAGAAAAGAATGTCGTATGAGGTTATGCGCTATGAAAGATTTAAATTTTGAGCAAATAGAAAGAGCTGTGGATATTATCGCAAAATATGCGCGAGAATATAATGTAATATCTTAATTTTCCAGACTTGTAAATACACCTGTATTTATACTATAATAATCTCTGAATTAGAGAGGTTAAAGGTGGGAAGATATCATTTTATAGCAATCGGCGGAATAGGGATGAGCGGTCTTGCAAAATATTTGCTGGAAGACGGGCACACTGTTTCCGGCTCCGATATTGCTGATTCAAAATATATAGATAAATTAAGAGAATTAGGCGCACAGGTGAAGATTGGCCATAATGAGGCTAATTTATCTGATGATACTGATATAGTTGTAATAAGTACGGCAATAAGAGAAAATAATCCGGAATTAGTTAAGGCTAGACAACTTGGTATTCCTGTTTATCATCGCTCTGATTTATTAGAAGAAATTGCTAAAACAGCTCAGCAGAGTGGCAAGTGCTTTATTGGTTTTTCCGGTACTCACGGAAAAACCACAACGAGCGGACTAGCTTCTTTTGTTTTGGACAAAGCAGGACTGGAGCCATCTTTTGTAGATGGCGGAATTATTCCAGATATTAATACTAATGCACAACATCGGGCTGGAAAATATTTTATAGCAGAATTAGATGAGAGTGACGGTACGATTGTTAAATATTCGCCTGATATTCTTGTAATTAACAATTTAGAAGAGGATCATATCGATCATTACAAGAATGGTATGCCCGATTTAGTAAAAACTTTTAATCAGGAAATAGCACAATCAAAAAAGGTTTTAATTAATAATGACAATGCCGGAACAGCTCTTCTTAGCGGAAATTTTATTACTTTCGGGCTAAAAGATGCAGACTACACGGCAAAAAATGTTGACAGCGAAACTATTGAAATTTTTCATAACGGATGCCTGCTTACCACTATAAAAACGCAGCTAGCCGGTATTCATAATGTTTATAACACACTTGCTGTTGTGGCAGCTCTAAATGAAGCAGGGGTAGAGTTAAAAAAAATAGCACAATATTTTTACCCCTTTACAGGTATGGGCAGACGTTTTCAAAAAGTTTGCGAGTTTAATGGAATTACTGTGTATGATGATTATGCTCACCATCCGACTGAGATTAAGGCTGCATTGCAGGCTGCTGCTTCGAAATTCGGTAAGGAAAATGTTGTTGCTGTCTTTCAGCCTCACAGGTTTACAAGACTTCAATCTTTGTGGAAAGAGTTTCTTACAGCCTTTGAAAATGCCGGCCGTGTAATTGTAACTGATGTTTATGCAGCTTCAGAAGATTCGATAGAAGGAATAAATGGTGAAAATTTCGCAGCTGAGTTATCTTGCGAATATGTATCAGGTAATATGCAGGATGTGGCTCGAAAATTAATGCCAAGCTTAAAAAAGGGGGACGTTGTAATCGGACTTGGTGCCGGTACAATTACTAATCTGGGAAAAGAATTATGCAAATTAGAAACAATTTTGAGATAAAAAATTTGACAACATACAAAATAGGAGGTAAGGTTAAAACACTTTACCTTCCGGAAACTCTGGAAGAGTTGACATCTATTCTTAGAGAACTGGATGAATACGTTGTCCTTGGAAGCTGTTCTGATGTTCTTTTTTCTTCAAACGGCTACAGCGGTAATGTAATTATTACAACTGAAATGAAGAAGTTTGAGATAAGAGGAACAAAAATATATGCAGAATGCGGCGTAAAAGACCCAATGCTTGCAAAAAGCGTTAGCGAAGTATCATTGAGCGGTCTGGAGTTTTTAATAGGGCTTCCCGGTACAATAGGCGGCGCTGTTTATATGAATGCCGGTGCACATGGCCAGTGCATTGCAGATACGCTTGTTTCTTGCTGTCTTTTTGACTGTGAAACAAAAGAAGTGGTTTACAAAAAGAAAGAAGATATGCAATTTTCATACAGGCACTCACTTTTACACGATAAAAGGTTCATACTTCTTTATGCAGAATTTGAATTAAAACGTGCTCCTCTGGAGGATATCAAGGCATTGATGGAAAGAAATCTTACTTTCCGTAAAACAGTCCAGCCATCTTTAGCTAACCCTAATGCAGGAAGCGTTTTTAAAAATCCCGAGAATGATTCTGCCGGAAGATTGCTGGATAAAGCTGGTGTGAAAGAATTCGAAGCTCCGAATGTTAAAATTTGGGAAAAGCACGCTAACTTTATTGTTAATAAAGGTGACGCTACATCAGAAGATGTTCTGGAAATGATGGTAAAGATGCACAATGCTGTAAAAGATACTTATACAATAGAATTAAGACCGGAAATCATATTTATCGGGGATAAAACAGAAAAAGAGGAAGAATTATGCAATATACTATATCAAAAGAAGCAAAAATAGCTGTACTATGCGGCGGAATGTCTTCTGAACGCGAAGTTTCACTGCGCTCAGGAAAAAATATTCTTGCAGCTCTTAAACGCTTAGGGTATGCAAATGCTGAAATAGTTGATGTTTCTGAAAATATTATGAATGATTTAAAAGGTTTTGAATATGCCTATAATACCCTCCACGGAAAATACGGTGAGGATGGATGTGTTCAGGGAGTTTTAGAAATTATGAAAATTCCTTATACAGGCTGCGGGGTTATGGCCAGTGCAATTTGTATGAATAAAGAATTCACAAAGCGTATTCTTAAAAATACAAATGTACCTCTTATAAAATCTGCTTTTTTGCTGCCTGGTGACAATCCGGTGAAGAAGGTTATGGATTTAGAATATCCTATAATGGTAAAACCTGTTTCAGAAGGTTCAAGCTATGGGATGAGTAAAGTTAATTGCGATGGCGAGCTTTTTGACGCGGTAAAAGAAGCCCGTAAATATAATGCAGAAGTTTTGCTTGAAGAATTTATCGATGGCTTCTTTGTTACTGTAGGAGTTTTGGAGCGTGATGGCAAGCCGTTTGCAACTGAAATTTTAGAAATCAGAACAAAGACAGAGTGGTATGATTTTGATGCAAAGTACACCAAAGGGCTTTCAGAATTTATCGTTCCTGCAACCGGACTTTCAAAAGAAGCTTATGAACTAACACAAAAGTATGCTGTCGAGGCTCATATAGAAACAGGCTGTTCCGGTGTTTCAAGGGTTGATTTTATGGTAAAAGATGACAAACCTTATTTCTTGGAAATTAATACAAATCCGGGTATGACTGATACAAGCGATTTACCAGCTCAGGCAAAGGCTGGCGGTATAGATTATGACAATCTTGTTTTAATGATACTTAACAGCGTAGGATTGAATAAATAATGTCAAATGAGGATATACAGCATCCAAAATATCATCAGAACCGCCGTCTGCAGCAGGCTAAAATGCAGAGAAAGGTTCGAAAATCTCAAAGGCGTTTAAGCCAGTTGAGAGCTTTGTGGCGTTTGTTTATAATAATATTTTTGATATTCTTAGGTGTTGTAATCCTTAAACTTCCGCAGTGGCGGCTTCATAGAAATGCTTTTGACAATTTGAGCAGTCCTGCTCTTGAGATTACTAATAACAGGATTGTGCCATCACAAAAAATTCTATCTGCACTTAGAAGAAATCAGGTTTGTACAAAGCCGATTTTTCTTGTTAAGACAGATAACCTTAAGAAAAGTATAATGCAGCTTGAACCGGTAAGGGATGTTTACATAAGACGTTTCTGGTTTCCTGCAAGGCTGCAGATTATTATAATTGAAAGAACTCCGCTTATAACAATTTCTCCGGATATTAATGTACCGCCTATTGCATTTTTCTCTGCTGATGGAAAGCTTATTGGAAGAGATTATATGCCTTTGAGTCCTGATTTTAAAACTGTAAAGGTTATTACATATGGAAGCGGAGATGATTACAGAAACTGGGATAAAGCAAAAGTCAATAATTTTAAAAAATTAGCAGCAACAGTTGAGATGGACTCCGGTGAAACTGTTGAATACATAGACTATAGAAACCCAAAAGATGTTTATGTGAAAATTCCTACAGTTAATATCAGATTGGGAAGTTTTAATGCCGGAACGTTTGATAAAATCCACAGAATACCGTCGCTTCTTCCACAGGTGAAAATGCTTAATAAAAAGGTTAAGTATATTGATTTAAGGTGGGACACAAATTATATTAAGCTGGATGAATAGCCTGTTTTTTACGAGGATATTATGGTAAATAGTGCGTATATACACATACCATTTTGTAAATCAAAGTGCAAATATTGTTCATTTGTTTCCTATAATCGTCCTGAAATGATGACCGGATATGTTTATGCGCTTCTCAAAGATATATCTGAAAACTACCGCGGTGAAGAACTCAAGACTTTGTATTTTGGAGGAGGCACGCCATCTTTGCTTCCTGTTGAACTTTTAGAGAAAATTATTAAGCCCTTTATATTTTCTGAGGATTATGAATTTACTTTGGAAATAAATCCTGATGATAGGGATTTAGATTATTTTAAACAGTTAAAGTCTTTGGGTGTAAACCGTTTGAGCATAGGCTCGCAAACTTTTGATGATAAAATCTTAAAACTAATCGGCCGCAGACATAATTCTGAGCAAATAACAGAGGCTGTTAATCTTGCAAAAGAAGCCGGTTTTGAGAATATAAGCGTTGATTTGATTTACGGGCTTCCGACCCAGACAATGGACTGTCTGAAAAAGGATTTAGAAAAGTTTTTAAGTTTAGATATTCAGCATATTTCTACTTACGGGTTGAAAATCGAAGAGGAGTCGTTTTGGGGCAAATGTTATAATAAGGAAACTAACCTGCTGATAACATCTGATACAGATCAAATATATTTACCCCTTGATGATGAACAGGCTGACATGTACGAGGTGGTAAATGATGTTCTTGAAGCGAATGGTTTTTATCGCTATGAAGTCAGTAACTTTGCAAAAGACGGATTTGAGTCAAGTCATAACTTAAACTATTGGAATAACAATGAGTATTATGGTTTTGGCGTGGCTGCGCACGGCTATGTAGACGGAGTAAGGTATTCTAATTACACTTCTCTTGAAGAGTATATGGCTAAACCTCATATTCACGAATGCGGAAGAACACTGAGTATGCAAGAAAAACTCGAAGAAGAAATTTTTCTGGGATTTAGAAAACGTTCGGGGGTAAATGTTTCTGAGATTGACCAAAAATACGGAATTGATTTTGGGAGTAAATATAGACATATTCTTGAAAAATATTCGGATTTCATTGAAAAAACGCCTTCCGGATATACTTTTAATCTTAAAGGTACACTTATTAGTAATATAATACTTTCTGAATTTATATGATGCTTCTTTTTAATCTTTCTGAACGGTTTTCGCTCAACAAGTTCTTAAGCTTCATAATAGCTTGAGCGTGAAGCTGAGAAATGCGTGATTCAGATACATTAATAGCTTCTCCGATTTCTTTCAGGGTCATGTTTTCGTGATAATACAGAACCATAATAGTTCTTTCTCTCTCCGGCAGTCTTTTCAAAGCGTTCTCCAATTCTTTTTTAACGTCTTTTTCTTCTAACTCTTCATGCGGAGCAAGACTATGTGAATCCTGAATAGTATCAATAATTTCTAAATCTCCGTCAGAAGAACCTTTTTTATCATAAATTGATGTGATGGTTGTATCATCAGAGAGAAGCTGTTCGACTTTTTCTTTCTCAATACCGAGAAAGTTTGCGATTTCAGTATTTGTAGCCGCACGCCCGAATTGTTTTTTTAGTTCTTCCTGAGCTTCTTTTACGTCTTTAATTTTTCTTCTGACGCTTCTAGGAAGAAAATCCTGCGAACGGATTTTATCAATAATATTTCCTCTAATTCTTACGAGAGCGTAAGTTTCAAATCTTGCGCCCATCTTTGGAGTAAATTTTTCGACAGCATCTATAAGACCTTCAACGCCGTAGCTTGAAATATCTTCATACGAAAATGTCGGCGGAAGAGCAACCTTAACACGGCCGACTACGTATCTTGTAAGATAAATGTATTGAAGGATAAGGGCATCTCTGAGTTCTTTATTTTCGTGGTCAGCAAAATACTGAGTCCACATTTCTGCCAACTCTTCATTTGTAGCTCTTTTTATTTTATTGTAAGATGTGTCTTGTTCCATCCCTCTGTCCTAAAACATGTCTTTTTATATTGTAACGTTTTGTTAAGAAAATGCTATCATTTATATAGATGAAATCTTGTAACATCTTTACTTGCAAAAAGGCAGCAGCTGCGATATTATTTTTTTAAGGGAGAAAATTATGAAAGAACAGTTGGAAAATATTTATAATTCAGCAAAGAGCGACATTGAAAAAGCTCAATCAATCAGTGATATTGATGAAATCAGATTAAAATATCTCAGCCGTAAAGGTGAATTTAACTCTATTAAAAAAGGACTTAAAGATTTATCTGATGAAGATAAAAGAGTGGTAGGAGCTCTTGCAAACCAGATTACGCAAGATTTGGAAGGGCTGCTTAGAGAAAAGCATGAAGTTTTTTACAGAAAAGAACTTAATGAAAAACTACAAAAGGATAGAATTGATATCACACTGAATGGCAAGTTTATTCCACAGGGTAAAGTTCATCCGCTTACATCTACAACAAATGAAATTGTAACTATTTTCCAGAATTTGGGTTTTTCAGTTGTATCTCCGGAACTTTCTCCAGAAGTAGAAACTGAGTATTATAATTTTGATATGCTTAATGTGCCGAAAGATCACCCGGCAAGAGATGTACAGGATACTTTCTATGTTAAAGATATGTCCGGTGTTGTGTTGAGAAGCCAGACTTCAGGCGCGCAAATTCATGTTATGGAAAATCAAAAACCGCCTATTAAAGTTATTTCTCCGGGCAGAGTTTATAGAAATGAAAATATTAATGCAAGAAAAAATAACTTTTTCCACCAGATTGAAGGACTTTATGTTGATAAAGACATAACTTTTGGTGATTTAAAGGGTGTTTTGAATGAGTTTATAAGACTTTATTTCGGAGCTTCCCGCCCAACTCGTTTCAGAAGCAGTTTCTTCCCGTTTACAGAACCTTCTGCGGAAGTAGATGTTCAATGTATAATGTGTCAGGGCAAAGGCTGTAAAATTTGCAGCGGAACTGGCTGGCTTGAAGTTCTTGGATGCGGTATGGTTGATGTTAATGTTCTTAGGGGCGTTGGTATTGATCCCGATGTTTATTCCGGCTTCGCATTTGGTATGGGAGTCGAAAGACTTGCTATGCTTAAATATGCAATTGATGATATAAGATTATTCTTCAATAACGATAAGAGATTTCTTGAACAATTCTAGCGGTGTGGTATGAAAAAGATTTTATTACTTTTTATATGTCTTTTTATGAGTTTTTCAAATACATTTGCTGCAAATACCGGATATTATATTAGCAGTGCAGAAGCTGCAAAAATTCAAAAAGAAGTCAGCAAAGTCGGTATCAGACTCCTTAATTCGAACGGTCTTAAGAATAGAACGGTATTTTTCTTTGATGCAAATAGTTCAAGAAAAGCTTATTCTATCCACAGGGACAGACAGATTATAATTTACAGAGGACTGTATGTTCTTCTGGATGATGAAGACCAGCTGGCAGCCGTTTTAGGCCACGAAATTTCGCATAGTATGGATAGCTACGATGGTATTTTTAGAGGATTTTTTCATAATTTGAATAACTTATGTACACCTAGGAAATACGAGTATAAATCAGATAAGCGTGCAGTAGACTATATGGTTAATGCCGGCTATAACCCTGTTGCGTTGATTGTGGTAATGAGTAAGGTATTCCCTCAAACTCGTTATGAATGGTGCTGTACTCATCCGCTTACTTCAAGAAGAATGATGGAAGTTTATGAATATATTTATAAAAAATATCCTGAATATCTTGTAAATAATCCATATAAAGAAAATCCTTTTTACCAGAACTTTTTATTAACATCAAAGGAAAATCGTGAAAAATTCCAGCAAAAGGTTAAAAGTAATTCAACCAGAAAAATTCATTATTTGTAAGAAAATTCTTACACTGGTTTTGTTAATTAATATACAGGCTTGTTATTCAGCAGCAGTAATTGATGACTTTGTTGAAAATAGTCTGAACAAAAATCTTCAGATTAAGCCTTACACTCCTTCAATTATCAATGATGAATTCGCGGAAAGTAATAAAAAATACTCTCGTATAAAACCATATGAGAAATTGAAACCTGTGGATGAGGAGCTTCCAAAAACGGTAAATAAACCGCTGAGGCGCAAAGAATTTATTCTTGAAGAGAATAGAACTCCTATTCAGATTTGTATAAAAGAAATCTATTCTTCTAAAAAGAAGCTTGAAGAAGGTTCATTTCTGGAATTTAAAACAATATCTGATGTAAATTATAAAGGAAAATTTTATCCGGCAGGAACACCTGTTAGAGCCCGTTTAGAAACATTATCCCCGCGTGGAACCTGGGGTACTCCTGCAGAGATTGTTATCGGGAATTTTTCTATTGGCGGAAAGCCTCTTTATGGTGAAATAACCAGAAACGGTACAAACAGGATATTATGGGTAAGGCCTCTGGCTATTGCGGGTGGTATCTTTTTCGGAACCGGTATTTTCTTTATGTTTATAAAGGGCGGTCATGCTAAAATTAAGCCGGACGAAATTTTTACTGTTTATTACTAAACAATTTTTCTTCAAGCTTTTGTGCTGTTTTTGTTTTAGCTAATCCACCCTGCGAAGTTTCTTTTAGAAGCGGCGACATTAGCTGCCCGGTAATCTTTAGCGTATCAACAATTTCATCTATCGGGATTTTACTCTCAACTCCGCACAATGCAAGTTCAGAAGCTGTTACAGCATGAACCGCAAGGAATGCATTTCTCTTAATACAAGGTACTTCAACAAGCCCGCATACAGGATCGCAGGTAAGTCCGAGGATATTTTTAAGTGCAAGTGCAGCCGCATTAATAACTTCACTAACATTGCCTCCGAGCATTTGTGTAAGAGCTGCAGCAGCCATAGCAGATGCGACTCCGCATTCAGCCTGACAGCCGGCAACTGCACCTGCAAGCTGAACTTTATTAGAAATAATCAGACCTGTTATACCGGCAGTGAGAAGACCGTTTATCTGCTGAGTTTCTGAAATTTTTTCTTCTTCTGCAGCTGCGATTATTACAGAAGGTACAATTCCGCAGGAACCGGCTGTAGGGCAGGCAACAATTCTTCCCATTCTGAGATTTTCTTCTGCAGTTGCAAGTGCATAAGTTGTTATTTTTTCAAAAGTTTTTCCGAAAATTGCGCCTTTTTTCTGGTATTTTTCTATAAGTTTTGCGCAATCATCTCCGCACCATCCGCTTATAGCTTTTTCTTTTGATTTAAGTCCGTTTTTAACAGCATCTTTCATTGCAAGCAAATCTTCTAAAACTTTTAATCTTACAACATCTACAACTTCTCCAAGAAGAGATGCTTCCTCTTCTTGAGCTACTTCGTAAATGGATTTATTTTCTTCTGCGCATCGTATTTGTAAATCTGAAAATGATAATATTGGCATTATTTGAGCTTTCTTATGTTTGTTACAAAAAATACATCCTTAATCTGTTTTACTTTTTCAACAGCATCTTCTCCTATCGGAATGTCTAGAGCAACATACATAGAAGCAGTTCCGCCCTTAGAGCTTCTATCACAATGGAGAGAGGCAATGTTAACTTTCTGTTTTTGTATAATTTCACTAACTGTAGAAATCATACCGGGACGGTCTTTATACATTAAAAGAAGTGTATCGTAAGAACCGTCAATATTTACAGAAAAACCATTAATACAATTAATTCTTATTTCTCCAGCACCGACAGAATCTCCGGAAATGGTCATTTTGTTATCAAAAGTTATATCTACAGAGTTCGGATGTCTTGAAATATCCTGTGCATATTCGTAGGAATACTCAACGTTTTCAACAACATCAAAGATGTTTTTAATGATAACATCGTCGACGGAATATCCGAGAACTCCAGCCAGCAGACCTTTGTCAGTTCCGTGTCCAAAGCCGGTTGTTGCAAAAGAATTATATAAGCAGAATTTAACTTTAGAAAAACTGTTTTTATAAATATTTCTGGCCATAAGTCCAAGCCTTACTGCGCCTGCAGTGTGAGAACTTGACGGACCTACCATAATCGGGGAAATTACTGAGAATAATGATTTTTGTTCCATTTTTAGTAATCATCCTCATCGTCATCTCCGCCTTTTTCTGCGTCAATATAGCTTTTCATAATTCCAAATAGAGCATTTTGCCAGTCGCTGTTTTTTTCAAGGAAGAAGTCTGCGCCACGAGCCTTACACTGAGCTTCAATTTCTTTTCTCGGAGAGGCGGTAATAACTCCAACAATAGTGTTAACACCGGCTGAAGCAGCCATTTTTTTTAACTCTGCAAGAAGAATAAAGCCTTCTCTTTCAGTTGGAATAAATAAATCCATTACCACATATTGATATTTGCGCTTTTTGAATTTATTTACAGCATCATATATTTCTTGAGAGCAGTCTATATCATAATCAAATTGTGACAATAGAACTTTTAGTTGGTATGTTATAACTCCCAAATCATCTACTATTAATATAGCGGGACCTTGCTTTTCACTATCGTCATCCGGAATACCAGGATTAATAGCTCTGCTGTAAATAGGCTTTTTTGCATTGCTGTTAAGTTCTTTTAAAGTATCAACGATATTAATCAGTTGTTTTTTTAAATCAAGCAATTCTAAATCTTTTGGAGGCTTTGAGTTGGTGATATTGTAAAAAAGCTCCAAAAATTCATCATCTAAATCAATACTTGGCATGCCATCTCCTATTAAGTCATCGAATAAATTATACCATATTGTTTAGAAAAAAGTAAGTCGTATGTTTGTATTATTCAAGTTTTGTAAATTTTAGGGTATAATTTCTGTTATGAAGAAAAGAATATTAATATTATTATGTGCAATGGCATTATCACCAGCGGTTTTTGCATCAGGAAGCCAGAATTTTTTTAAACTGCATATTTTTGACAATGACACCCGCGAGATTAAATCACTCTTAAATTCACAGGTAAGATATGCAAATAGAACAAACTTTAATAAATTTATTGCAACATATGATAAGGATTATGTAAATGCTGACGGCTTTAATCTGGAAACATATTCAAATCTGGTTAAGGACGTGTGGGATACATATGATAATATTGTTTATGGAATAAAAATTAAGGACATTTCTGTAAAAGATGACTCTGCAACTGTAGAAGTTACAGAAACTTCATATGCTGACATCCCAGTTTCTTCTACTATGGACGGTGTTTTGACAAGCGAATCGAACAGCATATACTATCTTAAGAAAAATGGCGGTGATTGGAAAGTAGCATCTGATAAAGTTTTGTCGGAAACTACATCCATGCTGTACGGTGATGCGAAGAATTTAGATATTAAACTTTCGGCGCCTGTGGAAATACAAGCCGGCAAAGAGTATACAGCTTCTCTTGAATTTACGCCGCCTGAGGACGTAATAGCGATTGCTTCTATAGCAAGTGACAAGGTTGAATATCCGCAAAAGCAGCCCAAGGAAGTTTATAGAAAATTTCCTGATGATAATATTTTGGAGAGATTATTTATATCGAACAGCGATAATGTAAATGAGTACGTTGTTGCATCAATAGGGCTTACAAAAGCTGATGTTGAGGATTTGAGTATTAAACTCAGTTTAACAGGGTTTGGATACAAGATAGTCCGTGTTAATGTTATTCCTAAATCAGAAGAGGCAGAGAATGTCAAGAACGAGTAAGATTGTATATTTTATAATATCAATAATCTTTTTTACCTGTTTCGACTTGGTTTTGTCTGATTTTGTAGTCAAAAATATAGAAAAATTTCCTCAAAATTCGGTTCTGGATTTAATCTCTGTGCAAAATACCGGTGCGGCTTTCAGCATTTTGCAGGATGCGCGTGTTTTTCTGATATGTTTTTCCGTAGCTGCAATATTATGGATAGTGTTTTATACTATTAAATCAATAGAAAAATCATCTACACTAACTCTGTTCTGGGTTTCTATGCTTGTTTCTGGTATATTTTGCAACCTCTATGAAAGAATTGCTCTCGGGTATGTAAGGGACTTTTTTAAATTAAATTTTGTAAACTTTCCGGTATTCAATATTTCGGATATTTTTATAAACGTCAGTGTTTTTGCTATAGTTGTAATTATTATTAAACATAACTTTTCAAAGAACAATGAAACTGATAATTGATGAACTTACAACAGACACAAGGATAGATGTTTTTTTAGCAGAGTATATGAAAGATTATTCGCGCTCGAAAATTCAGTCAGAAATAAAAAAAGGCGCTGTAAGTGTTAATTTTAAATCTGTTAAGCCTTCTTACATACTAAAAGAAGGTGATATTATAGAGTTTAATCCTATTCAAAAAGTTGAAATATTACCTGAAGACATACCTCTTTATATAGTATGGGAAGATGAAAATATGCTTGTTGTTAACAAGCCGTCAGGAATGCTTACACACCCTACGGCAATAGAAACTTCAGGAACGCTGGTTAATGCATTGCTGTATCGATACGGTGAAAACCTTTCTGATATAAACGGGGAGTTTAGGCGCGGGATTATTCATCGTCTGGATAGAAATACCTCGGGGCTTTTGATGGTGGCAAAAAATAATAAAGCACATGAATACCTTGTAAATGCCATGAAAAATAATCAGATGATTAAAAAGTATCTTGCGGTTGTTAAGGGTATTGTTGTTGAGGATGAATTTACTATCAATAAACCAATCGGGCGCAATCCGAAGCAGCCGCATAAAATGGGTGTTTTTGAAGATGGAAAAGAAAGTATTTCCGTAGTAAAAGTCCTTGAACGTCTTGAAGACGCTACACTGGTTGAAGTTCGTCTTATAACCGGCAGGACTCATCAGATAAGGGTTCATATGTCAAGTATCGGGCATCCTGTTTTTAACGATACTCTTTATGGTTTTGGAAAAATGAAAATTAAGACCGAAGAACAGGTGCTGCAATCATATAAACTCTCTTTTCCGCATCCGTTTGACGGTGAACCAGTTAGTCTGGAAATTCCGCCGGATGATAAAATTACAAAAGTCTTAAACGCATTGAGGAGAGCACTTGCATAAAATTTTGTTTTATGTCATAATAAAAGCAAGGTTGGGAGCCTTTGGTAAAAGATTTATTTTGCCGTTTTTGTATTGATTACCCGGAAAGAGTGTTTCACGTTAATGAGTGAATTTAAGTTTAATTATGATTTTTTAAAGAAAAATGCGACACCCGGCAGCTGGAGGCGCGGATACGAGTATTATCAAAAGGATATGCTTATGGAAGCATATCCGGAAAAAAACTTTTTTAAAGGTAAGGTAAAAGGAAACTATCAAGACTTTTACGTTACAGATTTAATTTTTAAGAAAAATAAGGTAGAGGCCAGATGTAACTGTCCTTTAAAAGAAGAATGGTGTAAACATTCTGTCGCAGTAGCTCTGAAAGCTATTGAAACAGGTGCTTATGAAAACTGGATGCAGGAAAAATACGGAGTTTCTCCTGATACAAGTGATACAGATACTTCGTTAAAAGAAGCTCCTAAAGGCAGCTATATATTCCACTTTAACCCGAAAAGAAGACAGAATTTCTTCTCTATTCTTGTTAGAGATAGGGCAACAAACAAGATTGTGCGTTCACTGGAAAATATTTTAAGAGCTCTGATTGATATCCAGAAAAACGACCCTTCTTTTGAGTTAAATGATGCCCAGAAATCAGAATTGGCGCTCTTCCAGATGCTTTTAAAAATCTCAAAACAGGATAAAAAAGCGGGCTGGTACGATATACCTATTACAAAATTTGCACCGGTATTTCCTTTAATGGCTGAACTTGAAGAAGTTCTGGATGAGAAAACAAAAGAAAGAATTCAATTTACGGACAATATGTGGAGCTTAAACCTGGATGTTTCTACGACAGCTATTAACGGTGCTACAAATATTGTTCTGGAACTTTTCTGGACTAGGCCTGATAAAGAAGGAATTTACCCCTTTGAAGAGGTTAAATATTTTTCAAGACAGATTAAGTGGGGAAGGTATAAAAATATAATATTCCCTATTAATATTGCAATGAATGAACTTCCGCAGAGTATTATTAAATCAACATTTACTGATTTGAAGGAAGCTGATGGCGGCAAATTTGTATACGAAGAACTTCCGCACCTGCAGGAAATAATGAATGTAACCATAGCAGAGAATATCAGCAAACTTCTTCTTGAACACAAGCCTCCAATTAATATAGTTACTCTGGGGATTGACTATGACCAGTCTTTAAAAGCATCATTAGAATTTGATTATTCAGGAGTAAGGGTTCCTTATACCAAGAGTAAAGACAAATCGCCGTATCTTTCAGTTAAGAGTCAGGAAGAAGACGGGCTTGTATACTGGATTAAAAGAGATTATGACCATGAGCAGATGGCTTATAATATGCTTCTTGCCTGCAAATTTGTTCCTATGCAGACAAATAACCTTGCTCTGGAGAAAGAAAACGCAATAGATTTTTATAATTATTATATAAAACAGGCGGGTGATGATTGGAAGTTTGAAGAACATGATGATATGAGTTTCTTTAAGCTTTTAAATGAACCGTTTAAAATGTGTGCAAAGATAGACTTCTCAGAAGAATCAATTGATAGTATGGAAATACAGATATACGGTCAGGTTGGTGATGAAGTAATAAACTTTGATGATATTTATGAAACAATTCAGAGCGGCGAAAAGTATGCACGTGTAAGAAGCCTCGGGTTTGTAGAATATCCGGCGCAGAATATTTATCAGATTATGCGCTCATTCAACTCTTTTGATGCTTATAGAAACAATGAAAACAAATTCCTGGTAAAAACTTACCGCGTAGGTCTAATTACAGAACTTAAAAATCAGGGATTTGAATTAATTCTGAGTGACAAATTCCAAAAATTCTGGGAGCAGATTTCTACATTTTCAACAACATCAGATGGTGTTGATATTCCTAAAGGCGTTAATGCAGAGTTTCGTGAATATCAGGTTAAAGGTTTCCACTGGCTCTGGTTTTTGTATCAATATGGCCTGAATGGTATTCTTGCAGATGATATGGGGCTTGGTAAAACTTTACAGGCTTTGAGTCTTTTGCAGAAAGCAAAAGAAGTTGACGGGCCTCAGCCGACACTGGTTATTGCACCTACCACGGTTGTGTTTAACTGGGAAGCTGAAATCCAGAAATTTACTCCGGAGCTGTCCTGCTTAAAGCTTTCCGGCGCGGATAGAAAAACTTTATTTAAACATATTCCGGAGTACGATATTGTAATTACAAGCTATGCTCTAGTAAGGCGTGATATTGCAAAACTCAAAAAATATAATTTTAGATATATTATTCTGGATGAATCTCAAAATATTAAGAATGCTATTTCTCAGACAGCACAGGCTGTAAAAGAATTGCAGTCAGACCATAAACTGGCGTTATCCGGTACACCTATTGAAAACAAACTCGAGGAACTCTGGTCTGTATTTGACTTTCTTATGCCGGGCTTCCTCTTCAATGTTGCGGAGTTTAATTACAGATATGTTACTCCGATTATGGAACGTCAGGATAAAACAGTTGAAAAACGTCTGAAATTGCAAATTTTCCCGTTTATCCTAAGACGTATGAAACGAGATGTTGCGAAAGACTTGCCGGATAAAGTTGAGAATATGGCTTATTGCGAACTTACAGACGAGCAGAGAGATTTTTATCTTGAAGTTCTTGACAGCACAAAAGAAGAGCTATTCAAGAGTATTGAACTTAATGGGCTTGAAAAGAGCAGAATGTCAATTTTCTCTGCGCTTCTTAGATTACGTCAAATCTGCTGCCACCCTAAACTTTATGATAAAGAACATGTGAAAGGTGTTATGAAGTCAGGTAAGTTTGAATACCTCAAGGGTATGTTAGAGCAGATTATTCAAGAAAAACACCGTGTTCTTCTGTTCAGTCAATTTGTTGATATGCTTGATATTATTAAGGGATGGCTTGAAAGAGAAGGTATTCCTTATGAATATCTGACAGGTAAAACGAAAGACAGACAGGCGGCTGTTGAGAACTTTAATAACAATCCGAATATTCCGATATTCTTAATCAGCTTGAAGGCCGGCGGTACAGGTTTGAACCTGACCGGTGCGGATTATGTTATCCACTACGACCCGTGGTGGAACCCTGCGGTTGAAGATCAGGCAACAGATAGAGCTTATCGTATCGGACAAACTAAAAAAGTATTTGTATATAGACTTATCACGAAGAATACTGTTGAAGAAAAAATTCAAAAGATTAAGGGTCGAAAACGTGACCTTGTAGACAGTGTTGTTTCTATTGATAGAAACATAACAAAATCACTTACAATGGAAGATTTGAGAGATATATTCTCTGTAGATTAATGTAAAAATTCACTTGACACTTGTACTTAACTAATATATAATAGTTATATAAGGATATGTATTAGGATATGAAGTGTCGTTTAAATCAAAAAAGCAAACAGAGCCTCAAACCCTTTTGTAGTGCGGATTTCAGCCATCAGGGGGGGGGGGGCGAAA
>ERZ824600.166-NODE-166-length-96880-cov-4.001136_pt1 | contig 96880 bp, 98 predicted proteins | sample MGYA00519933_ERZ824600 | MGnify/ENA primary metagenome ERZ824600 (study PRJEB31778, sample SAMEA3449178) | human gut metagenome | biome: human gut; feature: human-associated habitat; material: faeces | place: United Kingdom | collected 2010/2012 ...
GCCGTGCCGCAGCCGCCGAAGCGGTGCTTAAGCCGTAAGGCGGGAATTGTGCGGTATTGCCTTATGTTATTCTTTGTTTTGGCAAACGCTCAGCCGGCCATGTACTGGCCTTCAAAGTCAAACACGGTATTCCAATAGGTATCACCCAGAACATCCATCGCCTCGCCGTGGCCTGCGCCCTCGGCGGTCAGAGTGGCCTTGTTGGTGCCGGGTTTGGCGTTATACAGGGTACCCATCATCTCATAGGGGATAAAATCATCCGCGGTGCCGTGGATGAACAGTATCGGCTTTTCACAGTTCTGCACCTGCTGCAGGGCGGATGCTTCCTTAAAGCCATAGCCCGCTTTGGCTCTTGCCGTGGCGCTGGCGGTATACAGAATTGGGAACTCCGGCAGGCCGAACCGCAGTTTCAGCTCACTGGAAAAAATATCCCACACGCTGGTGTAGCCGCAGTCCTCCACAAACACTTTTACCTGTTCCGGGGTGTCCTCCCCTGCTGTCATCATGGTGGTGGCGGCACCCATGGAAACGCCGTGCAGCACAATTTCAGCTTCGCTGTCCTGCGCCAGCACCCAGTCGATCCATTGCAGCACATCCTTGCGGTCCAGCCAGCCCATGCCGACATAATCGCCCTCACTGTCGCCGCAGGCGCGCAGATCAGGGGTCAGCACCTGGTAGCCTGCATCGTGGTAGTGCTGGGCCAGGTTGGTCACGCCGGTATGGCTGCCGCGGTAGCCGTGCAGGGCAATCACCCACAGGTGGCTGCCCGCATTGGGGTAATACACGCCGTTCAGCCGCAGGCCGTCCGCTGCCGTGATCTGCACCGTCTGGCCGGGATTCTGCTGCAAAAATTCCTCATTGGCCTGCTTTTGTACGGCGCGGTTTTCGGCAATCAACTGTTCCACGCCATCCGTGGGGGCTTCCACATCCAGCGCCACCTCACGGTCACCGCCGTCCCCGCTGCGCCCAATGGCATAATTGACCAGGTAGCTGCTGGCAAACGCAATGACCGCCGCCACCAGCACCACCACGGCAATCAACACGCCAATGACAATCTTTCTTCTGTTCTGCTTTTTTGTTGTAACTTCCATTCTGTTTTCCTTTCCCTCTGTGCCCGTGCCATATGTTGCACGTTTCAATCCAGAATGTTCAATATTATACAACAATTAGCAAGAATGTTCAACGGCTATTTGCTGGCATACAGCGGGTTGGCCGCGCGGGTCTGGGTGCCATAAACCGCTTGCAGCCGTTCAAATGCCGCCCGTACCTCCGGTGGGATGTCATCATGCGCAATATAATTTTTGCCGTTGGGGCGCACATTGTGTCAAGTCCCCTCGCCCCATCATTACTTATCATCTTAATATTACCACATTTCTCCCGCCCCCAAAATCCCGCGTCATCTTTTTCCCGCCGCCCGCATACCCATGGTGCAGGGGTGAACTCATATGATCGGGATTTTATGGCTTTTTTTGCAGTCGGCTGCTTCGCATCTGCTCTACCTGGCCCTCCGGTTGGAAACCGGCAGCTTTCCCAAGCCGCTTTCCGCCAAGGAGGAACAAGCCGCCTTCGCCGCCATGCGCGCCGGGGATGCCGCCGCGCGTGAAACGCTGATCTGCCACAACCTGCGGCTGGTGGCACACATTGTAAAAAAGTATTATACCGTTTCCGGCGGGCAGGATGATTTTATCAGCATTGGCACCATCGGCCTGATTAAAGCAGTAGATACCTATGACTGCGCCCGCACCACCCGCTTTGCCAGTTACGCCAGCCGCTGCATTGAAAACGAGCTGCGGATGCAGCTGCGCCACACCCGGCGCGAAGCAGGCACCGTTTCTTTGCAGGAGCCGCTGGAAACCGGCGCGGACAGCGGCATGCTGACCCTGGCAGATGTTCTGCCCGACCTGGCCACAATGGAAGAAGACTGCGAACTGCGGGATGCCGCCGCTCAGCTGCACCAGCTGGTTACCGCCCTGCCGGAGCGCGAGCAGCAGATCTTGACCCTGCGGTACGGCCTGGATGGCGCCGTCCCGCAGACGCAGCAACAGATCGCCGCACAGTTCGGCATCAGCCGCAGCTATGTATCCCGGCTGGAAAAGCACGCCCTTGCCCGCCTGCGCCGCGCGTGGAACCAACCGCATCCGCTGTAACTGCTCAAACGTTTGCATTTTATAACAGCCGTTCATTGGCGGACAACTGTTTCTGTAAAAGTCAAAAGTATGACTTTTCAAAACTACTTGCACTGTCCCCTCCTTTTCCTTTATAATAGTATATATCTGTGTCTGTGCGGCTGCGGGGGCTTCCATTAAACTTATGGGTTTGTAGGAATTGTCGGCAACCGATGCACAAATTTCAGCAATTTTCCATAGTTAAAGCAGTTGTTTCGCTGTATTCTTTGTGATAGAATAATAAAAGGGGTGTTTTCTCTTTTGTAGGGCAACACCTACAAGAGAGCGGGGACTTCCACCATATGAACGCGCAAACCATTATGATCTGCTCCGGCAAGGGCGGCACGGGCAAAAGCACCGTATCGGTCCTGCTGGGTGCCCAGTTGGGTGCCTGGAGCCGCCGCGTCCTGCTGATCGAGTTGGATTCCGGGTTGCGCAGTGTGGACATGATTGCCGGGGTATACGGCAAGACGGTTTACGATATCGAGGATGTTCTGTGCGGTCGGTGTGATGGCAGCAAAGCTATTGTGCCCAGCCCCTTGTACCCTGGGCTGTCGGTCATCAGCGCTCCCTATGAGGGCGGTGAAGTCCGCGCAGCACCGCTGGCCGGGCTGATTTTGGCCATGCGGGAATATTTTGATTATATCCTGCTGGATACTGCAGCGGGCATGGGCGCACCGTTTACCGCCGCCAACCGCTTGGCGGACCGCGCACTGGTTGTTTTAACGCCGGACCCGGTCGCCCTGCGGGATGGGCGCATTGTGGCGGATGCCCTGTTACAGAGCGGCCGCCCCGCCAGCGCCGTGCGGCTGGTGATGAACCGTGTGTCCCGTTCCAGTTTTGGCAAGGATGCTGCGGTGTTTGACCTGGACGAGTGCATTGACACCGTTGGTTTGCAGCTGATTGCCGTTATCCCGGAAAGCCGCACCTTGCAGCGCGCCGGTGCCGCAGGCACCGCCCTGCCGCAGGACTGCCCCGCCGCCATTGCCGGGCACGCCCTTGCGGGCCGCATTTTGGGCGAGCGCATTCCGCTGACCTGTTTTTGACAAAAAACGCATAGCCATGCTATGCTGTAACTTATAGAAAGTGGGGGATTTCTTATGACGATTGCCCTTGTTGCACATGATACAAAGAAAGAACTGATGGTTCAGTTCTGCATTGCCTATCGGCAGATTCTGAGCGAGCACAGGCTGATCGCCACGGGTACCACGGGGCGGCTTGTGGCCGAAGCCACCGGCCTGAACGTACAGCGCTTTTTGCCGGGCGGCCACGGCGGTGACCAGCAGATCGTTGCCCGCATCGCCTGCGACGAAGTGGACATGCTGCTTTTCTTCCGTGACCCCATCTGCGCTAAGCCCTCGGAGCCCAACGAGATGAACCTGCTGCGCATCTGCGATGTGCATAATATTCCGGTTGCCACCAACATTGCCACTGCCGAGGTGTTGATCCACGGCCTGGAGCACGGCGACCTTGACTGGCGTACCATCCTGAACCCCCAGCACTAAGGGCAAAATTTTGATACAGGGCGTTCACCGAAGACTAAAGAGACAAGTTAAGAATCCACACGCAGGCCCCTCCGCCATCCGGCGGCGGGGTTTGTTTTTTACAGCAAAACAGCACCGCCCGCGATATGGTATTACCCGCGGGCGGTGCTGCTATTTCTATTTGATAAAGAAAATGAGAACGGCGTCAGTAACGGCGTTCTCACAAAAGATGCTTTCTTTTTGATTACAACCGTATCATACCGTTCCCCACGCAAAAAGTCAATCACTTTTGAGCAGGGCGGTGTATTTATGCCAATTTTTCCTCTCTTCTATTGAAAACTTTGTTTGCATGGTGCGCCAGTTTTCTGTATTTTATCCATTACAATGTCATCCTCCCCCGGCAAGCCCTGCCATTTTGTAGGGCAAGGATTATCAAATAGTCAAATATAACGGATGCAGCACAAGGTTTTTCGGCACTTTTCCGATTGACGCATCGCATGGGACAGCGTACAATAAAAGTACCAATTTTTGCAACAATAATACAATTGCGTGCTTTGATTCAAGCCCTTCAAAAAGGAGAGAATACTGTTCCATGGGTTCCAATTCCACTGCTATCCCCACCACCAACGTGGCAGAGTTAAAGTATCTTTCGCTGCTGGCACGGGATTATCCCACCCAGGCCGCGGCTGCCAGCGCCGTTATCAGCCTGGAAGCCACCGCCAAGCTGCCCAAGGGCACCGAGCATTATATCAGTGACCTGCACGGCGAAGACGAGGCTTTTATCCACCTGCTGAACTCCGCTTCCGGTGTTATCCGCGAAAAAGTTGATCTTGTCCTGGGTGAAAACGTGCCCAAGGCCATCCGTGCCGAGCTTGCCACCCTGATCTACTACCCGGCGCGCAAGCTGCCCCTGCTCAAGGCCCGCTACCCGGAACGCTTTGAGCTGGAAGCCTGGTACCGCCAGACGCTGCTGCGCCTGATCGATGTATGCCGCTTTGTTTCGTCCAAGCACACACGGGAATATGTGCGTTCCTGCCTGCCGCAGGGCTGTGGGCATATCATTGACGAGCTTCTGCACGCCCACTTTGAGGACCACAACAAAACCCTCTACTATGGCCAGATCGTGGGCAGCATTATCGCCAATGACCGCGCGGACGCTTTCATCATCCGCCTGTGTGAGCTGATCAAGCGCCTTGCGGTGGACAAGTTGCACATTATTGGTGACCTGTTTGACCGCGGCCCCCGCCCGGACCTGATCCTGGACCGACTGATGACCCACCACAACGTGGATTTCCAATGGGGCAACCACGACGTGGTGTGGATGGGTGCCGCCGCTGGCAGCGCGCTGTGCTGCTGCACGGTGCTGAAAACCACCCTTGCCTACCACAACCACGGCATGATTGAAGATTTTTACGGCATCAATCTGCGCCACCTGCTGCGCATGGCGGAGCAGTATTACGGCAATGAGGATCTGACCATTTGGATGCCGCACACCGACGCCACCCGCGGCCCCTACACGGACGGAATGCTGCACCGCTGTGCTGTCATGCACAAGGCCATCACCATCCTGATGCTGAAGCTGGAGTGCGAAGTGATCGACCGCAACCCGGATTTCAAGATGCAGGGGCGGGATTTTTTGCGCCGCATTGATTACGAAGCTGGAACGGTGGATTATTTTGGCAAGATTTATCCCCTGCGGGACCGCAACTTCCCCACGGTAGATCCAGAGAACCCGGCCCGCCTGAATGCCGACGAAAAGTTTGTGCTGGACAAGCTGGTGGCATCCTTCCGCCACAGCGAAAAGCTGCAAAAGCACGTTGCCTTCCTGTATGCCAAGGGCAGCGTATACCACATTGAGAACGGCTGCCTGCTGTACCACGGTGCGGTGCCCCTGACGGACGAGGGCGAATTTGCCGCCGAAACGTTTGAGGGCCATTCCCTGCGGGGCCGCGCGCTGCTGGATTACTGTGACCTGCGCGCCCGCCTGGGCTATTTTGCGCCGGAGGGCTCGCCGGAGCGGCAGAGCGGGCAGGACTTTTTGTGGTACTTGTGGTGCGGCAAGCTCTCCCCGCTGAACGGCAGAGCCGCTCATCACCGCAACAACAGCGCCGCCATCAGCCATATCTCTGCAGGCTGAAAAAAGCCGCAGATGTCCGCGGTGAAGCAGATTGAACTCGGAAATTATAAAAATCGCTTTCATTTTTGTATCTCCCGATAAAAAATTGATAAAATAAAACTGAAATATCCCCGATTTGTATTGAAATATCCGACCGTGTGAGTTATAATAAAACAGTATGTGTAAATAATTAATTTTTCCGGAGGAATAATAATGAACGTACTTGTAGTAAACGCAGGTAGCTCGTCGCTGAAATATCAGTTGTTCGACACCTCGACAAATACCGTTAAAGCTAAGGGCATCTGCGAGCGCATCGGTATCGACGGCGGTAAGATCACTCACCGCAAGGGCGAGGACGGCGAAAAGCACGTAGAAGAGATCCAGATGGCTAACCACGCCGAGGCGACCAAGGTTGTTATCAGATATCTCACCGATCCCGAGCTCGGTGTTATCTCCGACATGAGCGAGATCGAGGCAGTAGGTCATCGCGTGGTCCACGGCGGTCCATACTTCTTCGAGAGCTGCCTCGTAACCGACGATGTTATCGAAAAGCTCCGTCTCTGCTATCCCTTTGCACCGCTCCACACTCCCGCACACCTTATGGGTCTTGAGGGCTGCATGGCTATCATGCCGAATACGCCTCAAGTTCTCGTATTCGACACCGCATTTCATCAGACGATGCCCGAGAAGGCTTATACATATCCGATAAGCGCAGATATCGCCGAGAAATATTCCATCCGCCGCTACGGCGCACACGGAACGAGCCATCGCTATGTGTCAGAGGAGATGATAAAGCTGCTCGGCAAGCCCGCAGAGGACACCAAGATAGTCACCTGCCATATCGGAAACGGCGCATCCATTTCCGCAGTTAAGGGCGGCAAGTGCATCGACACGAGCATGGGCTTTACGCCTCTTGACGGCATAGAGATGGGCACACGCTGCGGCTCCATCGACCCGGCTATCGTCACCTTCATTATGAAGAATGAGGGGTTCACGCCCGATGAGATGGACAACTACATGAATAAGAAGTGCGGCTTCCTCGGCGTAACTCACGGTTACTCCTCCGACTCCCGCGACCTCGAGAAGTCGATCCGCGAGAACGACGAGCACCGCGCAGATGCCGTAAAAGCTACCTCCGTTATGGCATATCAGATTCAAAAGTTCATCGGCTCCTATACAGCGGCAATGAACGGTCTTGATGCCGTTGTGTTCACAGCCGGCATGGGCGAGAACAACCCCGAGCTGCGCGAGCGCGTATGCACGAACATGGAATTCTTCGGTATTAAGATAGACTCCGAGAAGAACGCAAAGGCTCATCATCAGTCCGATGTCGTAGAGCTTTCCGCTCCCGATTCCCGCGTTAAGGTATTCCTTATCCCGACGAATGAGGAGCTTATGATAGCACGCGACACCGAAAGCATCGTTAAGGCTCTCTGAGCTTGATTCCCAATCGGATTTAAGCGCGCTCACTCCGAAAGAGCGCAATTTACAACAGCATTCGGAAGCATCATCGGGCAGAAACGTATCTCATATCGAGTACATGCGATCCATGCCCTTCGAGTCTTTTCGGGCGACATCACGGAAACGACAGCACCGAGTAAATAATCTCGGCACGGCTGCAATGCCGCGTCCGCATCTGAGCTATGCCGGCAGTTCTGCCGCGCTCGCTTTAATTAAAATTATACTGTGCAGACGCGGCTTTGTCAAGCATATGAAGAGCCGCGCGAAAGGATAAGCTATGTTAAAAATAGGCGTAATGCCCTCCTCATTCCGTATACCCTTCAAGGATGCCGCTCTCCGTGCACGCGATATGGGCGCCAAGGGTCTGCAGCCCTACGTTACCGAGGGCGAGCTTGCTCCCGAAAACCTCACTGCCGACGACCGCCGCGACCTGCTTCGCTTCGTTCGCGATTGCGGTCTGACCTTCTCCGCGCTCTGCGCCGATTTCGGTATGGACTTTTCCGATTACGGAAATAATGCCGCCGACATCAAGCGCACAATGAGCATGATGGATCTCGCACGCGACCTTGATACCCACGTCATTACAACACATATCGGTCACGTACCGGATGATCCGGAAAGCACCGAGTATAAGAACATCTGCCGCAGCATCGAGGAGCTCGGTAAATACGGCGATTCGATCGGCGTATGCTTCGCGACCGAGACCGGTCCCGAATCCGCCGTCAAGCTGCGCGGAATACTCGAGCGTGTCGATACAAAGAGCGCAAAGGTCAACCTCGACCCCGCAAACTTTGTAATGCTTTGCGGTCAGGATCCGGTTGAGGCGGTGCATGTGCTCAAGGATTATATCGTACATACCCATGCAAAGGACGGTATCAAGACCGGCGAGACTACCTATCAGGAGCTGCCGCTCGGTACCGGCGCCGTACCGTATCCCGAGTATCTTGCAGCGCTGCGCGATGAGGGCTTTGACGGCTTCCTCACCATCGAGCGCGAGTGCGGAGATACCCCTGAGGCTGATATTCAGCTCGCGTTTGATTATCTCACCGAACAGCTGAAGAGACTGTACTGAAATAAAGCAGAGTAATATATCAAAGCAGAGGACTTTTTAGAGTCCTCTGCTTTTTATTATTCCGTCTTAGGGCTTGAGGCAGCTGAGTCATACATCATTATCAAAAGCACCGCTGTCGTTAGCTTGCGTATTGTCTAAATACCTGTCACTACGGACGCCTGCAGCAAAAATATACGCCGAATTCGGTTCAAGCCGATAGGTACAGCCGTCCTCTGATTGCGGCAGCTCTGCAGAGGTGCAGACGCAGGAGACCGGTCGAGTGAAGGTATAGCGTACATCGGTTCGCGAAACTGCGGTATAAAGCATATCGCTGCCCTCTCCGCGTGAGAAAACAAGCAGCTCGGGCGACGCAAAGCAGATGCGAAACAAGCCGTGCGCATATACCCGGTATCTGCGGCGCAGCCCGCCGAGCCGTGTAACATAATCGCGCAACCCTACATCCTCTCGTCCCCACGGATACGGGCGGCGGCAGAACGGGTCGTGATAACCCTCAATACCCGCCTCATCACCGTAAAAGACCGACGGCACACCGTAAACGGTAAACAGTATGGCAAAGGCGCAGCGCAGGCGCGACAGAGCCTTCTTTCGCTGCTCGGTCGTCATACGCATTTTGCACAGTTCATCCTCGTCTTTGCCGTCGCCGCTGATACCTCCGAGTACGGTAAGAATACGCTCGGTATCATGCGTTCCGAGCAGATTCATAAGCGAATCGGACACTACGCGCGGATAGCGTCGATAGATACCTACCGCCGTGCTTCGAAACAGCTCGGCATCCCCGCGCATAACATAGCCGATTATAGCCTCCCGCATAGGATAATTCATTACCGAATCAAGCTCGCCGCCGAGCAGATAACTGCGGCGCGCGCCGTATGCTATCTTATTCGATGCATCCTCCCATACCTCGCCGATGATCGCGCCGTCCTCCCGCTCCTCGCGAACCGCGCTGTGTATATCGGCGATAAAGCCGTCGCTCAGCTCGTCCGCAACATCAAGGCGAAAGCCGGCAGCGCCGAGCCGCATATACCGACGTATCACACCGTCCTCACCGACAATGAAGCGTCGGTAACCGGGGTCCTCGCCGTTCACGCGCGGCAGTATCTTTATCCCCCACCAGCACTCATATTCATCATCCGTTGCCCCGAAATTATACCAGCTGCGATAGGGAGAGTCGGGATTCTTATATGCACCGCCGCCGTATCGCGAGTATATGTCAAAATAGCGACTGTCCGCCCCGGTGTGATTAAATACACCGTCGAGCAGTATCGAGATACCGCGCGCCTCAGCCTCACGGCAGAGACGGGAAAACGATTCGTCGTCGCCGAACGCAGAATCAATGCGCATATAATCCGCCGTATCGTATTTATGGTTTGACGGCGAATCGAATATAGGGCTGAGATATATCACGGTCACGCCGAGCGAGGCAAGATAGTCGAGCTTATCGGTAATGCCGTCAAGATCGCCGCCGAAAAACTGATCGTTTTTCAGCTCCCCGCCTCGAACCGAAGCATGCTGAATATCGCCGCAGTACCAGTCGTGTGCGGCAATACCCCCTGCGCGTACATTGTGCTTGCCGGAGGATGCAAAGCGGTCGACAAATATATGATAAATAAAGCCTCCCGGAAGCAGACTCTCCCTCTCCGGTCGATAAAGAAGCAGCTGCCGTTCGCCTATCCCATCGGACATGGGCTGCGGCTGCTCCGCCTCACCGCCGAGCCAAAGAAAATCGCTTGAGCCGTCACTGCCGCAGCAAAAATGTGCTCTGCCTACTGCACCTTCGTCGTAGTCGCTGTCCGTATCGGTACGGAAATCAAGCTCGTATCGGTAGTAAAACAAACCGCCCTCCGACAGCCGGGCAAGTACGCCGCGTTCAATACGTACGAAAAACAAGCAGCCTCCGTCACACATCGAGCGCTCCATGGCGAGCCGCATTCCCTGCTCTCCCTTACCTGACGACAGACCGTCGGCATGGATATACAGCGAAGCTCGCTCGGGTATATCCGAACAGCCGAGCGTAAAGGTCAGCGCGTCATCATACGGAAACGCGCCGGCGGGCGACACTTTATTCGAGCACTCATACGTGTGACCGAACGAATCGGTACAAGCCGCATTTCGGCGTACGGCATTATGGCTGTGCGGCGTTATTATTTCGGTGTATTTACGGTATTGCAGCATATGTTTTCTCCACTGTTTTTTGAAATAATATCAAGCATGCTTTTCGGCAGATCATTGTCACATATGACATGCACGGTGCACCACGACACAGACGGCATCAAAACAAGCGCAGCAGGAGCCCGGTTTTCCGAGCCCCTGCCGTATTCTCTTGTGAGAGCGTTATCGCTGCAGAAAATCGCCGCTAACGATCCTTTTCGGAATCAATTATCCGACTTATTCTTCGGTGACCGGCTTGATATGCCAAATGTTGTCTGCATACTCGCGAATACTTCGGTCAGAAGCGAAGTAACCCGCGCCCGCTATATTGAGCAGAGCCTTGCGCTGCCATGCACGGGTATCGAGATAGTCGCGGTGCATCCGCTCGGTTATGTTCATATACGACTCAAAATCCGCAAAGCACATATACGGATCGGAAACGCCGTGACTGAACATAAAGTAGTTGACAAGCTCGGGGAAGCGATTACCCGCAAAGCCGGTACGCAGCGAATTCATCGCGCCTGCCAAAGCAGGATTCTTTCGATAGTACTCACTTGAATCGTAGCCGCGCTTCCAAAGCTCGGAAACACCTGCGGAATCAAGTCCGAAGATATAGATGTTATCGTCGCCGACAGCATCCTTCATCTCAACATTCGCGCCGTCAAGCGTACCGACGGTGAGCGCGCCGTTTATCATGAACTTCATGCAACCGGTTCCGCTCGCCTCCTTGCCCGCAAGCGAGATCTGCTCGCTTATATCGGAGGCGGGGATAAGTAACTCGGCGTTGGAAACACTGTAATCCTCAAGATATACTACACGGATGAGCTCGCGAACACGCGGAGTGTTCTCTATCTCGCGTCCGAGACTCCATATCAGCTTGATTATATCCTTTGCGAGATAGTAGCCGGGCGCCGCCTTGCCGCCGAAAATGTAGGTTACGGGGGCAAATTCGGCATTCGGATTTTCAAGCAGATAATTATACTGTGCGATTATGCGCAGGACGTTCAGCGTTTGACGCTTGTACTCGTGAATGCGCTTTACCTGAACGTCGAATATCGACGAGGTGTCGACCTTTACATTGAAGCGATCGGAGAAGAACTGAGCCAATCTCGCCTTGTTCTCTCGTTTGATATCCGCAAGCTCGTCGAGCACGGCGGTATCATCCGCATATGCGGCAAAATCGGAAAGCGTCTCCGGATGCAGACGGAAGCCGTCGCCTATCTTGCGCTCGAGCAGCGCGGTAAGCCCGGGATTCGACTCGCATAGCCAGCGGCGGTGTGCGATACCATTCGTTACGTTTGTAAACTTATACGGCATAGCCTTGTAATAATCATGAAATACCGAAGCCTTGAGTATCTCTGAGTGCAGAGCGGAAACACCGTTTACGGTATGTGATGCCGCAACGCTGAGATTTGCCATTCTGACCTGATTATACGCAACTATCGACATGCGGGATATTCTGTCCCAATCTCCGGGATAGAGCTTCCACAGATCGGCGCAGAGACGGCGGTTTATCTCCTCGACTATCATATATATTCTCGGCAGCTTCAGCTTGAAAAGACCGACATTCCACTTCTCAAGCGCCTCGGGGAGGACCGTATGGTTCGTGTAGGAAACCACCTCGGTAACGACCGACCACGCCTTGTCCCACGAGTATGAATAAACATCCATGAGTATACGCATAAGCTCGGGAATAACAAGCGCCGGATGCGTGTCGTTGATATGGATAGCGACCTTGTCGGCAAAATTATACAGCGTACCGTATGCGCGCAGATGATCGGCAATAATGCACTGAAGCGATGCGGAGACAAGGAAATACTGCTGCGAGAGACGGAGCAGCTTGCCCTCGTCGTGCTCATCCGAGGGATATAGCACCTTAGAGATAAGCTCGGCATTCGTTGTTTCGTGCATTGCGCTCTCGTACTGTCCCTGCGAGAACAGACTCATATTGACGTTCGTGCTGCTCTTGGCGCGCCACAGACGCAGATTGTTGACAGCCTCCGAGCCCGCGCCCGATATCATAATATCGTACGGAACGGCTATTACCTCATCGTAATCGTCGTGAGTAACGGTCAGGCGGTCGCCCTCCCAGCTCTCGGTAACATTGCCGCCGAAGCGGACCGAGAAGGTCTTATCTGTACGGGGGATCAGCCATCCGTCGCCGCCCTCAAGCCACGTATCGGGCAGCTCGACCTGATTTCCGTCAATTATCTTCTGCTTAAACAGACCGTATTCATAGAGAATTGAAAACCCGGTTGCGGGATATGAGAGCGTTGTAAGCGAGTCCATAAAGCACGCGGCAAGTCTCCCGAGGCCTCCGTTTCCGAGGCCCGGATCCGGCTCTGCCGCATAGAGTGACTCGAGCGATATGCCGATATCTGAGAGAACTGTGCGCATCTCATCCTCGATACCGAGATTGACGAGATTATTGTGCAGCGACGGTCCGATAAGAAACTCCATACACATATAGTATACGCGCTTTGACTGCTGCTTCTTCATCTCCGCTTTATATGCGCCTCTGCGGTCGAGAAGCATGTCCTTTACGCAGAGAATTACCGCCGTGTATATCTGCTTTTCGGTCGCGGTGTCCGGCGTTGTGCCGAAATAGCCCGAGAGCTTATGCTCGAGCCGCTCTCGGAGCGTGTAGCCGCGGGCGAGCGGCGCCGTTACCTGCTTTGCAGCCTGCCCTACCATGTCGCCTATCTCGCGGGTCTTTTCGGTTATCATTTTTTTTGCACGGCTTACGGTGTTTTTGCCGCCCGACGCGACGCCCTTGGTCTTTTTTGTATTCTTCTTTTCGCTTACCTTTTCGTTGCTTTTATCGTTTTTCTTTTCGCTGTTATTCATTTGCTGACCTTTCTAATAGTTTTTATCGGATAATAAATGCTGCGTGGCTGCCTTCATGTACATAACCGCGCCGCATTACAAGATGATCATTGCTCGGCACGCAGCACCCTTGATGCATTCAAAATGCAGAATGCACCGCGTTAGCCGATCCGCGCAAATGTATCTTGCAGCTGCATCAGAGCATGGATTCGTAGAGCTGTACGTACTGACGCGCCGACGAGCTCCATGAGAAATCAACGCCCATGACCCGACGCACGAGCGCATTCCAACGCTTGCGGTCGGCAAAGATACTCTCGGCATAGCGAACGGTAGCCATCATCTCATGTGCATTATAATTGGCGAACGAGAAGCCGTTTCCGCTGCCGTCGTACTCGTTATAGGCGTGAATGGTATCGTAGAGACCGCCCGTCTCGCGGACAATCGGAACGGTGCCGTAGCGCGATGCTATCATCTGCGAGAGCCCGCACGGCTCGCTCTTGCTCGGCATGAGAAACATATCCGCACCCGCGTATATCTGCTTTGATAGCTCTTTATTGAATTCTATCATGGCACAGCAGCGGTCGGGGTGACGCTGCGACAGCCCGCGGAAGAACTGTTCAAAATCGCTCTCGCCTGTTCCGAGCAGTACGAATTGAATATTGTCCGCCGCAAGCAGCTCGTCGATTATTCGGCATACAAGATCAAATCCCTTGTGCGCAACAAGGCGCGAGATCATCGCGACTACCGGAACGTTCTTATCCGGCTCGAAGCCGCATTTCTTCTGCAGCTCGAGCTTATTTTTCGTCTTGCCCGCAAGGCTCTTTGCCGTGAAATGATAATGAATATCGGGGTCTGTCTCGGGATTGTAATAGTCGGTGTCGATGCCGTTTACGATGCCGCTGAGCTTATAGCGGCAGGATTCGAGAATATGCGAGAGACCGTGCGCATAATACGGGTTCATTATCTCCTCCGCATATCTGCGCGATACGGTCGTAACGCGGTCTGCGAGCGCTATCGCGCCCTTTGAAAGATTAATGTCTCCGTCGTACTCGACTATGCCGCGGTCCCACTCATAAAGATCGAACACATCGCCGAGTATATCAAAGCCGTATCTGCCCTGGTACTCTATGTTATGAATGGTGTAGACGGTCTTTATGCCGGAATACTCGCGTATCCCCTCGTACTTCCTCTTTAGATAGATTATAGAGAGCGCGCTCTGCCAGTCGTTTGCGTGCAGAATGTCGGGATAGAAGCCGACTGCACCCATTACCTCGAGTACGGCGCGGCAAAAGAAGGCAAAACGCTCGCCGTCGTCGAAGCTGCCGTACATCGAATCGCGCTTGAAATAAAACTCGTTATCGAGGAAGTAATATTTTACCCCATTCCGCTCGGTGCTCCATATTCCGCAGAACTGTCTGCGCCACGCGAGCGGAACGTATATTTCACGCTCGAAAAAGAGTGATGCGCCGAATTTATCCTTGACCGATTTATACATCGGCATGATAACGCGGACATCCGAGCCCTCCCCGAGGCATGACGAGACGGCAGAGGGCAGCGAGCCCATAACATCACCGAGACCGCCCGATGCAGCGAACGGGAGCGCCTCGGAGGCAACATAGAGTATCTTCATATCAGGTCTCCTAACACAATATATGCAGCGTCCGACAGCGGTCGGACGATTTGCCGTATGCGGTAAAATCAGATGATCTTATTCTTCGGTATATAGAACGGTCTCGTCTCCGCACCCGCGAGAGTTATATCGCTGCGGATGGTGGCATATTTGTCAGATATAACGCTCGTAAGCGAAACATTTTCTCCGCAGACGGTATTATTCATGATAATGCTGTTGCGTATACGACAGCCGCGTCCGACATGAACGCCGCGGAATATGATGGAGTTCTCCACCTCTCCCTCGATAACACAGCCGTCGGCGATGAGCGTATTCCTGACCGAAGACGACGGGCTGTAATATGTTGGCGGCGAATTGCGAACCTTGGTCAGTATCGGACGCTTTTTGACCGCAAACAGTGCACGGCGGACGCGTTCATCGGTGATAAGATCCATGCTGTGACGGTAGTACGCCTCTATTGAGTCTATCATAGCATAGTAGCCGTCGAAGTGATATAAAGCAATTCTGCCGGACTCACCGTGCTCTCGGAGCGTCCGCGCGACAATATCGCGGGTAAAGCTGGTATAGTTGTGAGAAATCGACTCGGCTATCATCCTGCGGAGAGTCGACGTGCGCATAACGATCATTCCGAGACTCTCATAGCAAGGCTCATCGCTCTCGTACGGGTCGACGGCAAGCTCCGAAACAAAGCCGCTCTCACCTTCGTGAAACATATGTCCGCTCGATGACACGGCTTTTTCCGGGCTTAGTCGATGAGCAACTATGGTCATTCGCGCGTCACGCTCGATATGTGCGTCAAGCACCTCCGAAAGATCAATATTGCAGATGACGTCGGAATCCGCAAGAATGACATATTCATCCTGGATTCCGGCAATATAATAGTTCACACCCTTGAGCGACTCAAGGCGCGAGACCGACGGTGAACGTGTGCCGTATGCCTGCGGGGTAACATTCGGCGGGAGCAGCTTTATACCGCCGTTCGAGCGTGCAAGGTCCCAGTCCTTACCCGAGCCGATGTGATCCATGAGCGAGAGGTAGTTGTTGGTGGTGATAACGCTGATATTATTTATATTCGAATTTGTCATGTTAGACAGAACAAAGTCGATAAAACGGTATCGGCATCCGTAGGGCACCGAGGCGATGGTGCGCCGATCGGTGAGCTCAGGGAGCTTTTCGTCATGGACATTTGAAAATATGATTCCTGATGCAGCCATCTCTATCCTCCGTAGTTTTACTTTTCGACATTATGTGCGATATGGGTCTCGATGTACTTTTCATCCGCCATTGCCCCGCCGGGGATAACAGTATTCGGCTCGAGGTGTATTCCGCCTCCCAAAACGGTGACATCACCGCCGCCCTCCTTAGGCTCGCCGACGACAGAGCCGCTGCCGATAACGGTATCCGAATCGACAATACTGTATTCGATATTAGAGCCCTTACCGATCACGACATCATTCATTATAACGCTGTCGCGGACATGTGCGCCGCGCTCGATGCGAACGCCGCTCGAGAGCACGCAGTTCTCGACCTCGCCGTCGATCTCGCAGCCCTCGGTAACGATACTGTTCGTCACGTGCGCATCCACGCCGAGATGCTGAGGCGGGCTTGCCTCGTTACGCGAATAGATGCGGAATTCGCTGTCGCGAAGATTAAATACCGGATAGGAGCCAAGCAGATCCATATTCGCCTCCCAGAGACTCGCGATAGTCCCCACGTCCTTCCAATAGCCGCTGAAGGGATATGCGTACATCCGTCTGCCGTCTGCAAGCATTGCGGGAATAACATTCTTGCCGAAGTCGTTCGACGAGCTCTTGTCCGCCTCGTCGCGAATAAGATATTCGCGTAGCAGCGCGGTATTAAAGATATATATACCCATGGACGCATTATTGCTCTTGGGATGCTTCGGCTTCTCCTCAAAGTCGGTTATTCGCATATCCTCATCTGTATTCATTATTCCGAAGCGGCTCGCCTCCTCCATAGGAACGCGCAGCACGGCGATGGTCGCATCCGCGCCCGTTTTCTTATGCGCCGCAAGCATCTTGGAATAGTCCATCTTATATATATGGTCGCCGGACAGGACAAGTACATAATCCGGATCGTAGCGGTCGATAAAGCGCAGGTTTTGATATATCGCATTTGCCGTGCCCTTGTACCACTGTCCGCCGCTCTTTGCCTGATACGGCGGGAGTACGGTCACTCCGCTCTGCGCACGGTCAAGATCCCATGGGCTGCCGTGACCTATGTATTCGTTCAGCACGAGAGGCTGATACTGCGTGAGCACACCGACGGTGTATATCCCCGAGTTTACGCAGTTGGACATCGGGAAGTCGATAATTCTGTATTTGCCGCCGAAGCTGACGGCAGGCTTTGCCGTTCTCTCGGTCAGTGCATATAGTCTGCTGCCCTGACCGCCGGCAAGAAGCATTGCTACACATTCAGATTTTCTGTACATGTCGAATCCTTTCTGTTGTTATATCCGCAGCCGCACGCGCTCTCGGGCTTTGATGCCGATTTGTGCGGGCGTGCTCTGTTTGAGGTCTTTTTTAATATCTGCGCAGAGTATGCGGGAAGCATCAGGCGCAGTAATGCGGGAGCCTTTTCGTTCCTTGCTTCTCCCACGGATCTTGTATCGGTAGCACCGGCTCTGCCGATATCCGAGGAGCTCGGTGCATTCTCGGTCTTGATAAGATCGGAGTTTATCTTTTCTCCGCCGCCGAACTCGTATCTGTCCGAGTCGAGGAGTATGCGGTATTTTCCGTGTCTCGGCGGCATAATGGGATAATCGGGGCGATCGACCGGCGAGAAGTTTATCACTACAACAAGCTCGCCTCCGCGCCCGTCGAGCCGTCTGTATGCAACTACATTATCCCGTGCACGGTCAGCCTCGAGCCACGAAAATCCGTCCCATCCGTCGTCTATCCGCCAAAGCTCCGGTGAACTGAGGTATAGATGATTCAGCCGGCGCAGATATCTCTGCATCTCGGCATGCCGCGGATATGAAAGCATGAACCATTCAAGCTCATTTTCGTAGTCCCATTCACGGAACTGGGCAAACTCTGTGCCCATAAAGGTCAGCTTCTTTCCCGGCATGGTCATCAGGAATGTCATAAAGGCGCGCATCATGGCGAATTTTTCATCATACTCGCCGTACATCTTTCCTATGAGCGAGCGCTTTCCGTGTACGACCTCATCATGCGACACCGGAAGAATAAAATTCTCAGAGTAGGCATACATCATCGGAAATGTCAGCTTTGAATGATGATACTGCCGATAAATCGGGTCCATCGAGATATACTCGAACATATCGTTGGCAAAGCCCATATTCCATTTAAAATTAAAGCCGAGCCCGCCCTCGGAAACCGGCTTAGTAACGCCGGGAAAGGCGGTAGATTCCTCCGCTATCATAAGCACATCGGGAAACTCGGCAAAGACAGCGGAATTCAGCTTTCGGAAAAAGGCGATAGCCTCAAGGTTTTCGTTCCCGCCGTAAATATTCGGTATCCACTCTCCCGGCTTGCGGTCATAGTCGAGATAGAGCATGGATGCTACCGCATCTATGCGCAGCCCGTCCACATGATACTCACGCAGCCAAAACAGCGCATTCGAGATAAGAAAGCTCTGAACCTCGCACCGACCGACATCAAAGCAGCGTGTGCCCCAACCCTTGTGCTCACGTCTGTCCTCGCCCTGATATTCGTATAGAGGTCCGCCGTCAAACTCGTACAGACCGTGCTCGTCCTTCGGAAAATGCGCCGGCACCCAGTCGAGAATAACGCCGATACCGTACTCGTGCAAACGATCGACAAAATAGGCAAAATCCTCGGGCGCTCCGAAACGCGATGTCGGTGCATAATAGGAGCATATCTGATAGCCCCACGAGCCGTCAAACGGGTGCTCCGCTATCGGCATCAGCTCGGCATGTGTATAGCCCATGTCTCTCAGATACGGCGCGAGCATATCGGCGATCTCACGGTAACCGAGATAATGCCCACCGTCTGAGGTCGAGGCGCCGTCCCGCGTGCGCCACGAGCCGAGATGCAGCTCGTATATATTCATCGGAGACGGATAGTAATGCTCGCCGTCCGAAAAAAGCTCTCGACGGTGCTCCATCCACTCGCTGTCGGTATGCCCGAGCGAGAGCGGTGACGATATTATCGAGGCGGTGTTTTCGAGTGTCTGAGACGCAAAGGCATACGGGTCGCTCTTGAGATGCGAAACACCTCCGCGTTCTATACGAAATTTATAAAAGCTGCCGCGCAATCGACTTTTTGATACAAAGACACACTCCCATATGCCCTGCGATATCCTCACCATCGGAATACCTTTGTCCCATGAACAAAAATCGCCGACAAGCGCCGCCGAATCGGCATTCGGCGCCCACACACGAAAGACATATTCATATCTGCCGCGCCTCGCCGAGCGCTCATGGCATCCGAGAAGCTCATATGCATGAAAGTTTGTACCCTGATGAAAGAGGTAGACCGGAATGCTTATGTCGTCGTAGCTGTTCTTACCTTTTTTCATACATTAACCGTGACCTTTCTGTTATGAGAATACGAAAGAACCGTTTTCTGTTACAATTATATCATATTGTGCCACGATTTTCAAGCATTTTTAACATTAAGCACACGTTTTTTTAACCCTAAACCCGCAAATTAATGTCGTCAACCTACGGTAATGTATTTATATGGCAGATGGATTATAAAAAATACCGCCCGGTTGACCGAGCGGTATAAAAATATTATCAGTATGCAACGCCTTGTGCAAGCATCGCGTCTGCGACCTTAACAAAGCCGGCAATGTTTGCGCCTGCAACAAGGTCGCCCTCGCAGCCGTAATCCTTAGCAGCCTTGGAAGCAGCGGCATAGATGTTGACCATGATGTCATGCAGTCTCTTGTCAACATCCTCGAAGGTCCAAGAGAGACGGATGGAGTTCTGGCTCATCTCGAGACCGGAGGTAGCAACGCCGCCTGCGTTTGCAGCCTTAGCGGGAGCAAAAAGAAGACCTGCCTGCTGGAATGCGTTGATAGCCTCGGTGGTAGAAGGCATATTCGCACCCTCTGCAACCGCCTTGCAGCCGTTTGCGATAAGTGCCTTTGCGGAATCGAGGTCAATCTCGTTCTGCGTAGCGCAGGGGAGCGCGATATCGCACTTGACGGTCCAGATACCGGAGCAGCCGGGAGTAAAGGTAGCACCGGGCACACGCTTCGGATACTCGGAAATTCTTGCGCGCTCGACCTCCTTGATTTGCTTCATAACAGCAAGATCAATACCCTTCTCATCATATACATATCCGGAGGAATCGCTCATGGCAACTACCTTAGCGCCGAAAGACGCAGCCTTCTCTGCTGCGTAGATAGCAACATTACCGGAGCCGGAGATAACAACGGTCGAACCGTCGAACGAAAGTCCCGCATGCTCGAGCATCTCACGGGTGAAGTAGCACAGACCGTAGCCGGTAGCCTCGGTTCTTGCGAGAGAGCCGCCGTAGGTGAGTCCCTTACCTGTAAGAACACCGGTAAACTCATTGCGCAGTCTCTTATACTGACCGAAGAGGAAGCCGATCTCGCGTCCGCCTACACCGATATCACCTGCGGGAACGTCGGTGTCGGCGCCGATGTGCTTGGAAAGCTCGGTCATAAAGCTCTGACAGAAGCGCATGATCTCTCCGTCGCTCTTGCCCTTCGGATCAAAGTCGGAGCCGCCCTTACCGCCGCCCATGGGGAGGCCGGTGAGCGAGTTCTTGAAGGTCTGCTCGAAGCCGAGGAACTTCATAATAGACTCGTTTACCGACGGATGGAAGCGCAGACCGCCCTTATATGGACCGATAGCGGAATTGAACTGTACACGGTAGCCCTTGTTGACCTGAACGTTTCCGTTGTCATCTACCCAGCTCACGCGGAACTTGATGAGTCTTTCGGGCTCGACCATACGCTCGGCGATGTTCGCCTTAACGTAGTCGGGGCGGCGCTCGATAACGGGCTCGATGGTGGTCAGGACCTCTTCAACAGCCTGAAGAAATTCGGGCTGGTCGGGGTTCTTCTCGCAGGTCTTCTTGTAAACCGATGCAAGATATTCGTTTTTGATTGCCATAATAATCCCTCCCTGATTTATCATCATAAATTACAGCTTGACTTAATATAAATTGATTATACTACAAAGGCTTTGAAATTGCAATACCAAAATCGTAAAAATTCATAATTCTTTACACAGCGTACATATGCGCCCAAATTCTGAATTTTTCGTACAAGCGCCGCTGCATATCATTTCCATTAAAAAGCATCTACAGCGCACAAAAGGCATTGTCGGCACACAAAAAGCATCGGAGGTCTGATATGTTTCAAGAACTGAAATGCAAGGTTTGCGGCAGGATAGGAAAAAAGGGGCTCGTATTTCTGCGCGGCGCGGCAATGCTAACCGTCTGTTCGCTGCTGATGCGGACGGTAGGTGTCGGCTTTAACGTCTATATAACAGGGGTGCTCGGCGCGGGCGGCGTAGGGCTTTTTTCGCTGATTACCTCCGCATACGGCTTCTTTTCCACCTTTGCGCTCTCCGGCGTAAACCTTGCAGCATCAAAGCTCTGCGCGGAGGGCATCGGACACGAATGCGCAGATGAGGTGCGCGGAGTGATGAAGCGCTGCCTCGCCTATTCGCTCTGCTTCGGCGGCTGTGCAACACTTCTGATGCTTGCTCTGTCATACCCGATCGGGGTATGCCTTATCGGCGATGCCGGCTCCGTACGGTCGCTGAGAATACTCGCTCCGAGTCTGCTTCCGCTCTCGCTTTCTTCAGGGATCTACGGCTATCTGCACGCCGTTCGCAGGGTCGGAAAAAGCGCCGTGCTCCAGATAGGCGAGCAGCTTGCACGGATCCTATTTACCGTTCTGCTATTCCGGACGCTTATGCCTTCCGGCGCGCCCGAGGCGTGTGCGCTTGTTTCGCTCGGGATCACTTTCAGCGAGCTTATCGCTTTCTCCGTCGGGATCATCATCTTCTATCGGGATATAACACAACATCTCCCGCCGCAGGGCATACGACTGCCGGGACTTACACGGCGGATGCTCTCCATCTCGCTGCCAATGGCGCTAAGCTCCTATATGCGCTCCGGACTGCTGACGCTCGAGCACATGCTGATACCGTCAGGACTGCGCCGTTTCGGCAGCGGAAGCGAGGGTGCGCTCGAACAGTACGGAATCCTGCACGGAATGGCTTTCCCGGTGATACTCTACCCACAGGTGCTGCTCGCCTCGGTATCCGGGCTGCTCGTTCCCGAGGTATCGGAGGAGGCGGCGAGGGGAAACGACGGCAGAATAGGGCGCATAGCCCACACGGTGCTTCGCCTTACTCTTGCATTTTCCATCGGAACGGCAGGGATATTTCTCGTGTTCGGCAGGCATCTCGGAGAGCTGCTGTATAACAACGCAGACTCCGGCAGATACATACTCCTGCTCGCGCCGCTTATACCGGTAATGTACCTTGACAGCGCGGTAGACGGTATTCTCAAGGGTCTCGGCGAGCAGCTGTATTCTATGAAGGTGAATATACTCGATTCTGCAATGAGCATCGTGCTCGTTATTGTGCTGCTTCCCCGTTTCGGCACGGCGGGTTACATACTTACCGTCTATATAACAGAGCTTGTAAACGGTGCTCTCAGTCTGATTCGGCTGCTGCACATCATCCGTCCTCGACTCTGCTTTTCAACCGACATCTGCCTGCCCGCCGCGACAGCATGCATGCTTTCGTTGATCTGCCGCACCGCGCCCATCAGCGCTTTCGTGGAGCAGCTCGGCGGCACGACCGCAGGGATATGCGCTTCTATAACGCTTTATATCCTCATCTACTCGGCTGCCGTATTTCTGCCGGCAGCCATTCTTCGTAAAAAAAGAACCTCGACGGGCACGGAAATTTCGGAAAAAGGTCTTTTATTAGAGACAAAGCTGTGATATAATTATAACAATTGTTGAAAATCGGCATCGGTATAAAATTTGATGCGTATCGGCAGACAACCGATATATCGGCATTACCCCGTTACATCCGCAGAAAGCATTGAAAGGAGAGACAGTATGCCGGAGATCATAATTAAAAAAATGCATTCGCAGACCGAGCGGGATACTCAGGCGCTCGGCGCGGAGCTCGGCAAACGAATTCTATCGCTTATCGGCGGCAGCAACGAGCCGAATGAGCAGGATGCATACAACAGACTCGGAGACCGCACGCCGCTCGTCGCGATGTACGGCGAGCTCGGATCCGGAAAAACGGTCTTTATCCGCGGCATGGCTTCGGTACTTGCGCCAAAGGCGCATGTTCAGAGCCCGAGCTATACGATAGTCAACGAATATCGCGGTGAGCCGGTCGATCTCTGTCACTTCGATATGTACCGAATAAGCGGCGAGGATGATCTCTATTCCATCGGCTTTTACGACTACTCGGACTGCGTAATGGCTATCGAATGGAGCGAGCGGATACCGTATGCTCTCCCGCCGTTTTATTACAAGGTGGAATTCGCACCGTACAGCGGGGACGGCAGAGACATTACCGTCTCGCTCATTACTCGGGAGTAGTACGATTCGATATTAAGAAAAAATCAGGAGAGCCTCGAATGGGGTATGATCTAAATAATGAAGATACTTGCATTTGAATGCTCGACAGCAACCGCCTCGGTCGCCGTCGGCGATAACGGAAAAATAATAGGCGAAAGCTCGATGGAGGCAAGCCGCAGGCACAGTGAGCAGCTGCTGCCGATGGCAGATGAGCTGCTCGCCTCGCTCGGACTTACTCTTGCCGATATCGGCGCGCTTGCCTGCTCGGTCGGCCCCGGTTCCTTTACCGGTGTGCGCATAGGCGCTGCGACCGTCAAGGGGCTTGCGTTCGGCTCGAGCAGGCCATGCGTCGGAACATCATCACTCACCTCGCTTGCCTACTGTCACTCGAATTCCGAGGACGGAACGATCATCTGTCCGGTAATAGGCTGCCGCAGAGGCAACGTCTACAACGCGCTGTACCGTGTGTGCGGCGGCGAGATTACGAGGCTCTGCGACGATCGCATGATAAGCTGCACCGAGCTCGCCGAGGAGCTTATCAGTCGCGGTGAGCAGGTAATTATCTGCGGCGATGAAGTCCCCGCAGTTACGGCACTCTGCCCTGATGATATTGTTTGTACAAAAAACGGCGATCCTTTGCCGTCCGCCTCCGGTGTTGCGCTTCTTGCAGACAAGCTGCTACGCGAGCGCAACGCATCGGGCACTCCGTGTGAAAACGAATATACCGACCTTACCCTTTCGCCCGACTACTTCCGCCCTTGTCAGGCTGAGCGCAAGCGCCTCGGTATAGAGGATTAGCAATAACCAAGCGTTAATTATATTCTAAAGCAATACGGCACACGCGAATGACGAAAAAGCTGCAGCCGCCTGATATTGCACCATATTATAATAAAAAACACCGAAAGGAAATTAGTCTATGGGAAACAAAAGAATAGTTATCGGCTGCGATCACGCAGGCTATCCGCTCAAAGCAGAGCTCCTGAAGCATCTCTCCGCCCGTGGGATAGAATACACCGACATCGGATGCGACAGCGCCGAGAAATCGGTCGACTACCCCGAATATGCAGACAAGCTCTGTCGCAAGCTTCAGGCGGACAACGCCGACCTCGGAATACTCGTCTGCGGTACCGGCATCGGCATGAGCATCGCCGCAAACAAGCACAAGGGCATACGCGCAGCATGTGTCAGCGATACTTTCTCCGCACGCCTGACACGCTGCCATAATAACGCAAATGTTATCTGCTTCGGCGCGCGCGTTATCGGCGCAGGGCTTGCTGCGGATATCGTCGACTGCTTTATAGATACCGAATATGAGGGCGGACGTCACGCGCGCCGCGTTGCAATGCTCGACGCGCTCGACGGAGATTGAGTTCTGTCATATCGACACACGCCTTTGCCGCTCATCGGCGATACATATTGTATGCTGCCCGGAGAAGCCCGTATCGGGAAGGCAACCGGTTCCCGAAACGGCAAAGACAGCCAACCAAATACAACGCATATAAACGAAAGGCGGCTCGCACGAGCCGGAATAAGCGATGATATTCAAAAATCTCAACAGAATAGTTTTTGCGGGTGATTCCGTCACCGATATGGGCAGTGCTCAGCCGGTCGGCGAGGGGCTGTTCGACAATCTCGGACGCAGCTATGTCCGCGTTATTGAGAACATGCTCTATACATGGTATCCCGAGCTTAATTTCAGAATTACGAATTCGGGCATCAGCGGTAACACGAGCCGCGACCTGCTCGAGCGCTATGACCGCGATGTGCTCTCACTCGAGCCGGACTATGTCAGCATCTGCATCGGAATAAATGATGTATGGAGACAGTTTGATGTTCCGGGAATTCCGAGCGAGGCATGCACTCCCGACGAATACGAGCATAATCTGCGCGAGATGATCGAACGCACACGCGATAAGGTACTTCGGCTTTTCCTTGCAACTCCGTATTTTATGGAGCCTTGCCGTGTCGACCGTATGCGCGCACGCATGGACGAATATTCGGACATCGTACGCCGACTTTCCTCCGAATACGGCTGCGAGCTTGTCGATTTTCAGGCAGCCTATGACCGTTTCTTTGAGCATAAGCACAGCGCGATAATCGCATGGGACCGCGTTCATCCGAATCAGATAGGAGCTACCCTCATGGCGCGCGAATTTCTCTCGCATTGCGGCTTTGACTATGGTCATATGCCGGTAGAAAAATAAGATTCGGCAGCAATACCGACATAAATAAAGGTGCAGTTAAAAAACTCGTTTTTTAACTGCACCTTTTATCGTTTTGATGGCAGGCAAAGAAAGCGAAACTATTATGCCGCCCCGGTTTAAACTGTTTCAAAGAACGTATCGGGTCTTTCGGGATCGAAGATCTCATTGCAGGTCATAACGGTAACAAGATTCTCGGTATCCGAGAGATTAATAATATTATGCGTCCATCCCGGGATCATACGCACTGCCTCGATCTTATCTCCGCTGACCTCGAATTCAACGGTCTCTCCGGTATTAATATTACGCTCGCGAATAAGCCCGTGTCCGGAGACAACAATAAACAGCTCCCACTTTGAATTATGCCAATGCTGTCCCTTCGTTATACCGGGTCTGCTTATATTTATACTTACCTGACCGCAGTCCTCGGTATGCAGCAGCTCGGTAAAGCTGCCGCGCTCGTCGCAATTCATCTTAAGTCCGTATTTGAATTTTTCCGCAGGAAGATATGTGAGATACAGGCTGAACAGCTTCTTTGCGAAAGAGCCATCCGGCATCTTCGGCATCATAAGCGTCTGCGGCTGAGCCTTGAACTGCTCGAGCAATCCGACTATCTCGCCGAGCGTAACACGATGAGTCACCGGCACGCAGCAATATCTGCCGCCCTCGGTCGGGACGGTCTCGACCCCGTCAAACTCGCAGTGCGTTTCTCTGCCCTCGAGCAGATCGAACATTCCCTCCACAAGATCGTCGATATACAGCAGCTCAAGCTCGGTGGACGGGTCGTTTACCGTATACGGCTGATCGTTTGCGACAGCCCAGCAGAAGGTCGACACGGCGCTGTTGTATTTCGGTCGGCTGTGACCCATAAGATTAGGGAAACGATAGACCGCAACCTTTGCGCCGGTCTCCTCGCCGTAAGCAAAAAACAGCTCCTCCCCCGCCTTTTTGCTCCTGCCGTACTCGCTGTCTCCGAAGCGTCCCGAAAGCGTCGCCTGGATCGACGACGAGAGCATTACGGTCGCGGTATTTCCATGCTTTTTGAGTGCATCGAGCAACACGGAGGCAAATCCGAAATTGCCCTGCATAAATTCATCGGGATTCTCAGGACGGTTTACACCGGCAAGATTAAATACAAAATCAGCCCGACGGCAATATTCATCAAGCTCCGCCTCGGTGGAATCAAGATCATATTCAAATATCTCCTCCACATAGATGCCGGGTCTTGTTCTGTTTTTTCTGTCGCGAATATTTCTGAGATTGTTGCAAAGCGCCGTTCCGACCATTCCCTTTGCACCGGTAACCAAGATATTCATAATCCGAAGCCTTTCATCTGTTCGTGGCTGTATCAGCCGTTCTTTCTCCATACCATCTTATTAACAACGCCGGTATAGCTCTGAATTATCTTTACGACCTTATCGCTTACATTCTCATCGGTATAATCCGGCACGGGAGTTCCGAGGTCGCCGTTTTTATTCATCTCGACGGCAACATCGACTGCCTGAAGCAGCCCGGTCTCGTCGATCCCCGAAAGGATAAAGCAGGCTTTATCGAGCGCCTCGGGGCGCTCGGTGGATGTGCGTATGCAGATTGCCGGGAAGGGATGCCCGACGCTTGTAAAGAAGCTGCTCTCCTCAGGAAGCGTTCCGGAATCCGAAACTACCGCAAAAGCATTCATCTGCAGGCAGTTATAATCATGAAAGCCGAGCGGCTCATGTCTGATAACACGCTCATCGAGCTTAAAGCCCGAGGCTTCGAGACGCTTTTTGCTGCGCGGATGACAGGAATAAAGTATCGGCATATCGTACTTTTCAGCCATCTTATTAACAGCACCGAACAAAGACCTGAAATTCGCGTCGGTGTCGATATTCTCCTCTCTGTGTGCGGAAAGAAGTATATATTTTCCCTTTTCAAGTCCGAGATGCTTGTGAATGTCGGATGCTTCGATCTTTTCAAGATTTGCGTGCAGCACCTCAGCCATCGGCGAGCCGGTAACATACGTACGCTCCTTAGGCAGACCGCAGTCGGCAAGATAGCGGCGTGCGTGCTCGGAGTATGCCATATTAACATCCGAAATGATATCGACTATGCGTCGGTTAGTCTCCTCGGGAAGGCACTCATCCTTGCAGCGGTTGCCCGCCTCCATATGAAATATCGGAATATGCAGGCGCTTTGCGCCGATAACCGAAAGGCAGGAGTTGGTATCGCCGAGCACAAGCACGGCATCCGGCTTGATATCGACCATGAGCTGATAGGATTTGGCGATGATGTTGCCCATTGTTTCGCCGAGATCGGCTCCGACGGCATTCAGATAAACCTCCGGATCGTCGAGCTCGAGGTCATGAAAGAAAACGCCGTTTAGATTGTAATCGTAGTTCTGTCCGGTATGCGCAAGAATGGTATCAAAATACCGACGGCATTTTTTAATTACTGCGGCAAGGCGAATTATCTCGGGTCTTGTTCCTACTATTATAAGCAGCTTCAGCTTGCCGTTATCTTTCCATTTTGCTTGATTATCAAGGATCATTAGATTTTTCCTTCCTGATTTATCATATATCACGATACTGTACAGCGTGCCGCGCTCATTCAAAATTTGCAGCCGCTATTATGAGACGCATTAGTCCTCGGCAAGCCGCTCCTTGATATAGTCGAGCGAAGCGATGGTGTCTATCGTCTCGCGGAGATTGAGACGACGGGTATTATTACTGTTGAATTCGGTAAGGGTATTTCGCCCCTCGTCACCCTCCTTGAAGTATTTATCATAGTTGAGACCGCGATTATCCGCAGGCACTCGATAAAAATCACCCATATCAACAGCCTTTGCGCACTCCTCATTCGTGAGCAGCGTCTCATACATTTTCTCGCCGTGTCGAATGCCTATAACCTTGATATCGTCCTTGTTGCCGCCGAATAGCTCACAGACAGCCTCAGCCTGAGTCTGAATGGTACAGGCAGGAGCCTTTTTAATGAGGAGATCGCCGTTTTCGCCGTGCTCAAATGCAAAAAGAACGAGATCTACCGCTTCCTCAAGGCTCATGATGAATCTTGTCATGCTCGGCTCTGTAACCGTGATGGGATTCCCTGATTTTATCTGGTCGATCCAAAGCGGAATTACGGAGCCGCGGCTGCACATAACATTTCCGTAGCGCGTGCAGCAGATTTTAGTCTTGCCGGACATGCGAGACTTTGCAATTGCCACCTTCTCCTCAATAGCCTTTGTCATACCCATCGAGTTGATAGGATAAGCCGCCTTATCGGTCGACAGGCATATAACGCACTCAACGCCCTCATCGATAGCCGCCGTCAAAACATTATCGGTTCCTATTACGTTCGTGCGAACCGCCTCCATCGGGAAAAACTCGCAGGACGGTACCTGCTTCAGAGCTGCGGCATGGAATATGTAATCAACGCCGTGCATGACAGAGCGGACAGAGCCGATATCGCGCACATCGCCGATATAAAACTTTATCTTATCAGCGACCTCGGGCATTCTCATCTGAAAATCGTGACGCATGTCGTCCTGCTTTTTCTCGTCGCGGGAAAAAATTCTTATCTCTCCGATATCTGTTTTGAGAAAGCGATTCAGAACAACATTGCCGAAAGAACCCGTTCCTCCGGTTATCAGCAGTGTTTTATCTTTAAACAGTGACATTTTATACCTCCGAATACTATCAATATATTTGCATATGCAACAATAGCTGCGAAAAGCCTGTTTTCAGTATCTCTTGTTTTTCTAATTCATAAAAAATATGAGCATTATTTTAAAGTATGCTATCACACCTATAATCTATATGTACCGGGTAAATCACAGCACTTTTTTGTATCAAATACAATCTTGCCGCTCAGCCTATTCATATTCTCCTTGATATGATTATGACTGACCATAATTACAACTAAATCGGTATCTTCAAGAAATTTATCAAAATCATGATATTGATTAGGAACAATATCCTTTTCAAAGAAAGGATCGTAGGATTTAATCGGAGCAGCCAAATGCCTTTTTTGGCTTTCGAGCAGCTGAATCGTGGGAGACTCACGGAAATCGTCAACATTCTCTTTATATGACAAACCATATAGTCCGACTCTGTTAATGTCGGTCATACTATTTTCCTTCATAATCTCATAGATGCGATTCAACACAAAATCGGGCATGCCGTCGTTTGTTTTCATGGATTCGTCGATAACCTTGGCAAGGCTCGGATAATCGCCCACGAGAAACCACGGATCAACAGAAATGCAATGCCCCCCTACGCCGGGACCGGGCTGCAGAATATTGACGCGAGGATGCATATTGCATATCTTAATAATTTCATAGACATCCATATTATCATGGCGACAAATTTTCGCAAGTTCATTTGCAAACGCTATATTTACCGCGCGGAATGTGTTTTCAACAACCTTAGTCATTTCGGCTGTTCGAATATCCGTTACCACGATCTCACCTTGGCAAAAAGACGAATACAGCTTCTTGATTTTCTCACCGATCTCGGCGGAATCCGCACCGATAGTACGGTTATTATGAAGAAGTTCATAAACCATATTTCCGGGAATGATTCGCTCGGGCGCGTGTACAAGGTTGATATTCTTTGCGATTGTCAAGTCGTTAGATTCGATAACGGGACGAACATATTTGTCGATAGTTCCCGGAGAAACAGTTGATTCAATCACAACAGTTGCACCTTTTCGACAGACCTCCATCACTTTTTTTACGGCAGCAACCACATAGCAGGCATCCACCTTCTTTGAGAATTTGTCATATGGCGTCGGTACGGAGATAATATATGTATCCGTTACCTGATACTCGGTTGTAAATTTAATCCCGGATTTGATCGCTGCATCAAACAGTTCATCGAGCCCTTTCTCCTTAAATGTAGTTTTTCCTGCGTTAAGTGTCGCTACAAGCTCACTGTTATAATCTGTTCCGACAACTTCGACCCCATGCGAAGACATCATAAGCGCCGTAGGAAGTCCTATATAGCCTAATCCGATTACGTTTATCATATTCCTTTATCCTTTCCGATTATCGACTTTAATGCCGAATTAAATACATCAAATGACTGAGCCTCTTTGTTAATTGCCTCGATTATTGAGTCGTAGTACTCTCCTGTTATAAGCTCATCGGCTTTATTCTTAATTGCTTCAAAATTTAAGGTTTTATAATCTGTCTTGAAATAGCAATTCTCAAGCCCCAGTCTGGTTAGGGCATCAAGGGTTTTGGGCGTATGTCTCTTTCCGAATTCCGTGTCCAAATCAATACATATCACAGGAACACCATTTCGAAGAGAAAGTAAAGTTCCGTGAAAAAAAGTCGTAAATGTTAACTTGAAATATCTGAAGACATATGCCCATTCATACGGTTGTAAGTCATATAAATTCACATCTGCTTCCTTATGATAATTGTAAAGTGACGCTATTTGATATTTGTTTGAATAGAGCTTTCTGATCATCGAAAGCATCTTATCGCTTCCCATCATACCAATTGTAGGCTTATTAAAATCAAAGCCTTTTTTCAAAAGCTTATTTTTCAGGTTCTCGGTATCTATAGGAAGATCATTTACATCAAGAAAAGCGGTGGGATCGCACGTATGCCGAGGAGGGATCTTGCATCCGCTCCATTTGACAAAATCCTCGGTAGCCGCGTCTCTCACGCCTATAAAGTCAAACCCCGAAAGAATATCGCAAATCTTATTCCTGTTTTTATCATGACCATTCAAAAAATCCATACCATAGCAGCTTGCCGCATAGCTTAGCTTTTTCACTCTAAGCTCATTACTCGGAAAATATGCGTTCGGGAAGTCTCTTGAAACATAGTTCCAAACCGCATCGCTGCCGACAATAAGCACGTCATAATTCTGATCAATATATTTATTTAAATCTTCGGTATCATCACTCAATATAACATCCTTTGAAAGCGGAAGCTTATACTGACAGTCATTAAAGATCTTCGTACGATATCTCAATCGTTTCAACAGTTTAGGATCGCAAAAAAGATCAAAGGCTCTTTTTAACAATTCCTTAAGGGACGAAACCTTAAAATAATCGGAAAGCGGATATGAATACACTCTGTCAACACTCTTTTTCCGATAATTTATGATTTCAACTATATCGTCAGGATACTCTTCCTTTAGTCGTTTTGAAAGAGAATAAGCCTGCATAACGGCACCGTTGTTTACGCTTTGATGAAATGTAAGGATTCCTATCTTCATATACGATTCCTCGATAAAAGTTTTTCACGTTCGTTCGGAGTTAATCCAAAGGCTATCATAAGCACGGCATATATAAGAATAAACACAAGCGCCTTTATCAATAACGCAGGCCATGTTCCGCCGATGTGAGGATTCGCAAAGAAACATAAAACCATCGGCACCAGAATACAGAAAGTAATTCTATGAAATATACGTAGATATATTCTTAACATGTTGATGCCCAATTTAATCCGATAATAAATATTCAACGATATAATACTTCCGACAACAGTACTTAAAGCCGTTCCGATTGCCGCAGCATAATATCCCCATAATTTTGTACCTATTACCGTTAAAATCATATTTATTACAACAGAATACGCGAGCGCAACGGTTCTGAAGAGCAAAAGATTTTTTGCTTTCAGAATGGCAAGACATGTATTCACGATCAAAGGAAAGGTGACCGGCACCATCAAAATGAGCGCCAGAAAATAGCAATCTGAAAATCCGTCACCGAGCCACAAAAAGAAAAATTCCCGTCCGAGGCATACAAATCCTCCGAGCGCAACTCCGAGAACTCCCCATTGAGCCCTGCCGTATCTTACAATCATGTCCTCATAATCGCTAGGGCTTGCTCCACTGTATACAACATTTGTCACACTCGGCAAAATAACTCCCGAAACCGACGTCGCACACTGCTCATACATATTGAAAATCTGTATTGCGAAAGAATACACCGTAACAGCGGAGGTGCCGATCACCGCTCCGATTACGATACTGTCAACATTCCCGTTAAACTGAATAATCAGCGATTGTACAAATAAGAGAATCGTATATTTAAATGTCTCTTTGAAAACGGTCCTGTCCCATGAATAAAGCAAAATTTTATGTTTCAAAACTCGCTTTATGTAGACATACTCCATGGTAATAATTATTAATTCAAGCGCAAGGGTCGTAATAACAATAGCGAGCGAATTCTTAACTATCGGAAGAACAATCAGATATATTCCGATTTTCACCAGAACGGTTATAAGTTTAACACTGTTTGAAAAAACAAAGCGGTTATATCCTGCTATAATACCGAACAGAACATTCTCAAATATATGTAGAACGACATAGCAGATAAGAATAACAAAGAGTTGTTTTGCACGAGCAAGCTCTGCTACGGTAAAGGTGTTTCCATATGCGGAATCGAGGGTGAAAAACAGCACTATGCCGACAACCAACATCGCCATGCCCATGATCGCTGCCTGTATCAAACACATTGCTGAATAATTATATGCTTTTTTTTCGTCCCTCTGAGCGCGGAATTGTGCAATATATTTTTGCATTGTGCCGCCGAGCCCGAGTTCCATAACGGAAATTGTCGAAGTCATCGAGCCTATCGTCTTATAAACTCCGTACTCGCTTTCTCCGATGGCACCGAGAATAAACGGCATTATAACAAGTCCGTATATGGAGTTTAGCGCTATAAGTGCATAGGACAGCAGCGCGCCCCACTTGACCTCATTTTTTTCCATCTTTATTACCTGCTTCCGTTGTTCTGTTTATTCCTCGGTCACAAAATTTATTGCGTCTATAAAACCGCTAACCATTTGGCCGACTGTTCTGTTTTTCTCGTAATATTTTTTCGCATTTTCGCCCATTTTAATAAAGCGAGTAGGATGATCTGCGCACTCTTTAATAATGTCGGTTATTTCATCAAAAGATTCAAGCAATATACCGTTTACGCCGTTTGTAATGTTCAGTCGTTCACCTCCGGTAATTGCGTCCCTATGCGTTATAAACGGTACTCCGTATCCAAACGATTTAAGAACAGATAATCCTGCCTGATCCGGAGAAATACATATTATTGCATCGGCAAAGTATTCCGAGAGTTTTTTTTCATCATATATCGCGCCGGGCAAAAATATTTGTTGTTCATAGTTATTCTCTTTTACCCAGTTCTTTACCGGCTCGGCATCCTCACCGCCGCCGACAATAACAAGCCTCGGTAATGTTTTGCACATAGCATCGGCCTTTTTATAACACTCTAACAGTTCAAAGATTTTTTTCGCCCTATATAATGAACCTACAAACAGAATACTGTTTCTTTCTTTTTCTTCTGTCGGCAGCACTTCAACCGTATTATTGGCGACAAAGAGTTTATTTCCCGGCACGCCGAGCTTTAAATATTTGTCAACAGGATACGTCGAATAAAAAAGCGCGGCATCTGCGAGGTCAATCGCTTTTTTATATGCAAGAACGGTTTCGTGAACAGAGTCAAACCTTGTTTCGTAGCCTGCCGCAACGCCGATACCCCAAAGTATCAGTTTGACCTTTCCTCTGAACCTGCAAAGAATGCGAGTGGTTAAATATGAAAGATCAAGCATAGAAATAACTACGTCATATTTTCTCGCCTCGCGAATTATATTCTTTTTATGTATCCACAATTTGTTTTTGATGTTTATGACATCTATTTTTTTTGAGGTAAACTTAACATCGGCAGGGACGCTTCCTCTGTTGTATATTAGGGTTAAATCTACCGTTTTTGCCAGCTCATTAAATATCGGAATACGATAATGCGGAACTGTCGCTTGTATAATCATCACTTTCTTCTTGTCAGGCATTATAATTACTCACCTTTACAAATTTAAATCGAACAATTTAACAATCTTCATAAAGTTTCACATACTCCGCAAATTTTTCATTCATATCAAAGCGCTTTGCGTACTCGATACATGCCTCACGGGAATACGGCTTGTCACGGCAGATGCGGATGATCTCGGAGTAAAGAGCGTCATTATCATTACAGGGGACAACAGCACCCACTCCCTCTCCGACCATCTCAGGACTGCCACCGGTCCTGAATGTAAGCACCGGTGTCCCGCAAGCGACGGATTCCATATTGACCGTCGGATAATTGTCCTCACGTGTCGGATTGACAAACAGATCGGCTGCCGTATATATCTCCGCAAGCTCGCGCTGCGACTGTGTCTTATGAATCGAGATGATATTATCCGGCAGCAGAGCGTCGACTGATTCGTCTGTACCGACCAAAACGAGCTGATACCTGTCACGGTCAAGTCGGTGTGCGAGATCAACAAATACATCGAGTCCCTTTCTGTCTCCCCATCCGAACGCAACGCCGAGCAGTACTGCTTTTTCCTGCGGGATAGAATAGCGCCGACGAAAGTCGGACTCGACAGGTCGAAATACCGACAGGTCGATCCCGTTATTTATGACCCTTATCGGGTACCGACCCAAAAACGACTCCTTTACAAGCCCCGCGAGCCACTCGGACGGTGTAACTATCGTCATATTCGGGACATCCGAAAACCACTTCTTTTTCAGCTTAAACATCCGTGCTGAATTATCGACCCTGCTTCGCGGATAAACATCGAGCTGCGGGCAGTCATGGCATGAGGTTTTCCATTTAACGCAGCCGACCATCTCAAAATACGGGCAGTGTCCGGTAAACGCCCAGCAATCATGGAGCGTCCATATCACATCTGCACCGCTGCGCTTCAGATAATCAAAGAGCATCGGCAGATTGATGCAGAACTTATGCAGATTATGCAGATGTATTATGTCGGGAGAAAAGCGCTCGATATCCTCGAGCAGCTTCTTTGTTCCGTGCTTTGAATGAAGTCCGTTCCCGCCGAAAGTGCTACCGAGGTAATAGTGAACCATATTCTCAAACGGACTGCCCCAAGAATAGTGATCCTCGAGCTTTTTCTCGGGTGATTTTTCATATCTGTCAAACGGTACCGTCGAATACGTGCGTGCCGTATGACCGTGCTGCCGGGCAGCTCTTGCAATATTCAGCATGATATTTCCGGTGCTGCCGTACGGAAACATATTTATCTGAGCCACTTTCACGGAAAATCCACCTCTTTGATCATTTAATCATTAATTTTGTACCAATATAAATATCCCGGCGGGTGCGCACGGCGTATCTCTGCAACACACAATCCAAGCAGCAAAAACAGAAACTTTTCGTCAAGATACGAACCGGAAAGAAAGAGCTTAAAAAAGCACGCAAAAATAAGCGAAATAATAAGTCCTTTGCACTCTATCGTTTTAGCGCTCAGATATCCTCGCAGCAAGGTCATCGCAATAAGTAAAAAAATCATCGTTCCTATCAGCAAGCCGAATTCTACCCAAAGCTCAAGAACAATATTGTGAGCATATGAACCGGCGATAACGCGGTCGCCGCAAAGTCCGTATCCGTCAAACAGGTGCACGCCAATTGCATCAAGGAGTTTTGCTTGTATTACATTCCTTGAGTTAATATTTGCGGCGGTTCCGCTGAGCAGCTTATCAAAGATACGAACGCTGAGTCCGAGGTTGGTCGCCTTGTTGTACATCCATGTAATCGACTTTAAATAAAGAGGGCTTGAAATAAATGCGCCTATTCCTCCGAATATAAGCAGGATCCTCGTGATCGCCCACTTAGATGTCTTTCCGGCTGCCATGAGAAGCGCAATAAATATGATGCATATCAGAGCGGCACCGCGCGTTCCGAGCATAAGGATATAAAAGCATCCTGCAGCAGCAACAACGGCATGCATCGGTCGTGAACGCTTTATGGCGGAATAAGCAACCAAGCAGCAATGAGGGAGCAGCTTGTAGGCGCGATCCATGTCCCCCTGATACTGCGACGCCATCTGACTCATCGGAGCACCGAGGATTAGCTTATATGCCATATCCGACACTATCGTCAGCAGCGACAAGACTACCGTTATTTTTATTATTCTGTCGCGTTCCGGCGAATCACCCAGACTGATGCCTACGATATAAAGCGGCAGAATCTTCAACAGGAAATCTACCATATACCTGTTTATATAGTATTGCGCATCGCGGTAGAAGATCCAGTTTGCCATAAAAACGACAACTATTGCCAAAATAACGAACATATCCCATGCACGAACTTTGAATTTCGGGATAGACAACACTATCAGAAGTATAAACAGCGCATCAAAAACTATATCTCTGTATACTCCTATATACGGTATTTTCGAAAAAACAACACGCAAATATTGAAGCAAAAAGTCCTGCGACCATATCCAAAAAACAAGCAGTGCGAATGCACTGATCGCTTTTTTCCCGTCTCTAACAATCATTATGCCACCAAAGTTACAAACCAAATACCTATTCGGACAAAAAATCAAGTATGCGCTTTGCCTGCCTGACCCGATTCTTCTCGCCGAGCACAAAGCGTTTTGCGCACGCACCTTCAAGCCTGCGCTCCTCGGCAGACCTATTTAATACGTCTGTGATAACTCCCGCAAGTGCCTGTGGAGAATCGTCCGGCACATAATTTATATATCTGTCATATTCACTCGGAATGCCGTCCAGCCTGTACGCAACTACCGGGACTCCCGACGCAAGATACTCCATTGTCTTTGAAGGGAAGCTATACTTCGTAAACTCCTCGTTATTCTGTCTCGGATTGACCAGCACGGAAGCGCCTCGCTGGAGTGCAAGCGCCTCCTTTCGGTCGACACGCCCGAGGAAGATCACCCGGCTGTCGTTCATTTCGGATATTGCAGCCTCCGCTTCGCCGAACCCGCATATTATCAGCTTTAAGCTTTCATCCGGAATATAAGAAAACGCCTCAAGAAGTGTGCCGATTCCGAAGGAATAATTCAGCGTTCCGGTATACAGAACATATTTTTCGCCTGAATATTTTTCGGCGATTCCGCTTGCGGCAGGCTCGCTATCATCAGGCGCAATGCCTTCCATTACCATATACGGCGCCCTTATATTCAGCCTTTGAGCCATACTGTCGGTGAGCAGAACAAAGCGATCGATATATCCGTAAAGGGCTGCGGTCTTACGTGTCTGATAGATATTATAGAGCCGCCTTATACCGTGAAGCTCGATCGCGGAAGAAAATTCCGGCAGATCGGCAATGACACAGCAGGTGAGAATATCGCGATCAAGGCTTTTTGCATATTTGGCAAGACTGAGGAACATCGGCAGCGCTGTATAAAGTATGATTATTTTCCTTCTGCCGTCTTTTTTTCTTACCCAGTTTTTCAGCTCTCTTGCAAACGGTCGGTAATCGGCAAACTGTTTGACAACGGTCAGATTCGTACAACCGACCACCTTATCATCTGATTCATATTGCGACGTATGGCAAAAACGATATTCCTCTATTCGTCTGTCGGTATACCCACTCGGGTAGCTGTCGACAGGAAGATAATCAAGGATAGTGACCGTTCCGGGGTCGTTTGCATCAAGACCGTCTATAATATTCCATTGAAGCGCGTTTGCGGCATCCTGCATGCCGGTTTTCATCTTGGTTTTTATTTCCGATTCGAGCTGTCTCGGAAAAAGCCTGCCGAGGAAAAGAATATCGTATCGCATTTACATCTCCCGTTTTTCGGATGCGGTAGAACGACCGTGTATTTAATAAAAATGCTTTATCTGCCTGCGATAAAGTCGGAATACGACATCCCGGATCGGTAGCCCTTTATTCCGTTCCGCATATGAGAGTATATCCCCTTTATACCGAATCCGGAGGAAGCGTACATATTACGGTGACGCAGCAGATCCTGCAGGCAAAGCGGCTGTGCGAGCCTGCGGCTCATCGCGCAGAAGAAAGCGCCCTTATCATAAAAATATTTTTCGTTGTATCCCTTAAACCATGACGAATCGCTCTGATCTACGGTCGCGATGGTTTTCGGGAAAGTAAATATCTTCATGCCGCATCTGAGCATATCACGTATAAAGAGAGAATCCTCTCCGGCAGAATACTTTGCTCCGCCGCCGAAATCAAGACTGAACCTGATAGGAGCCGCGGTAAGGCGCTCTCTGCGAACCGCTATTCTTGCCGCCCCGTAGTTGAAAGCATTAAAGAAATGCAGCCGGCGGATATCGCCGTTCATTCTTCTGCCCATGCTGTCGCCGACGGTATCAATATTGAATATGAGAGCATCCGCCTGCGGCAGCTGCCGAAAAGCCTCGATCACCGCATTTTCATAGCCGTCGATGTATCTCATATCGTCATCCGCTATCAGCAGTATCTCACCGCTCGCATGCTCAAGAGCAATATTGCGGTTTATGCCGACACCGCGTGTCGAGGTGGTTATCATGAGCGCGGTAAACCCGCCGTCATTCCGGATATCGGTGCGGTCGGTATCGGATTGATTTGCAAAAACGGCATCGGTCTGAATATTCATCTCCTGTAGCTTTGAAAAATCCTTTTGATGCATTGTAGCTACCAAGACCTGAACCCTTGACATCGCCGTCTCCTTACGTTAAATAACAGTTTTCCGCCGATCCGCAAAATGCCGCAAGAAAATTACATGCGACACTCTCGCAGAATCGGCGAAATAACCGTCTGAATTTATTGATTATAGGCGCCAGAAGCTAAGCCCCGAGCTTCTCAGCTCGTCCATTCCGTACAGCCCCTTGATATCGAGCAGTACCTTTTCGTCGTCGGGAATATCGGCATACAGCCTCTTGATATCGTTAAGTCCGAGCGCCCGGAATTCATTATGAGCAACAGCAACTATTACGCAGTCTGCACCGCTGACCTCAGAAAGCTCCGTGAGATGCACGCCGTATTCGCGCACGGCATCCCGCTCGCTCGCCCACGGGTCAACGACTATCGGCTCTATTCCGTATTCGCCGAGCCTGCGGATAATATCGTTCACCTTACTGTTTCGGGTATCGGGGCAATTCTCCTTAAATGTAAGACCGAGAATGACTACCTTCGATTTTTTCGGAGCCTGTCCTGCCTCAATCATCTTTTTGACAGCGGCATCCGCGACAAAAGCTCCCATGCTGTCGTTGACAATACGTCCGTTGAGTATTATCTGACTGTGATACCCGAGCTTTTCCGCTTCGTATGTGAAATAATAAGGATCAACGCCGATGCAGTGACCGCCGACAAGTCCGGGGCGGAAGCCGAGCGCATTCCACTTCGTATTCATTCCGTCAACGACCTCGTTTGTGTCGATGCCCATACGGTCGAATACCATGGCAAGCTCATTCATAAACGCAATATTTATATCTCTCTGGCTGTTCTCAACGACCTTGACCGCCTCGGCGGTCTTGATGGTCGATACCGGGTATGTTCCGACCTCTATCACAATATCATATACCTTTTTGATGATATCGAGCGATTCCTTATCCATACCCGAAACGATTTTGCGTATATTCTCGAGGCGGTGAACCTTGTCGCCGGGATTTATACGCTCGGGTGAATATCCGACCTTAAAATCAACGCCGCACTTCATGCCCGACTCGCGCTCGAGTATCGGAACGCATACATCCTCGGTAACGCCGGGATACACGGTCGATTCATATACGACAATAGAGCCCTTTGTCAGATTTCTGCCCACTATCTCGCTTGCGCCGACGACCGGGGAGAGATCCGGGGTATGGTCGGAATTGACCGGCGTAGGGACGGCGACTATATGAAATTTCGCATCCTTCAGTGCGCTCTCGTCGGAGGTAAATCGGACGGTCGTTTTTCCGATAGCCTCGTCACCGACCTCCTTTGTCGGGTCGACGCCCGAACGGTAAAGCTCAATCTTTGCAGCATTGAGGTCAAAGCCGATAACATCAAGACCTTTGGCTGCAAACGCAAGTGCTATCGGCATTCCGACATAGCCGAGTCCGATAAGCGCGAGCTTTTCTTTTCTGTTTACTATATCATCGTACAGCGACATATATAACTCCTTATTAATGACAAATATATTACACCGATATCGGCGCTAAGACAAGGATATAACAGGAAGCTCGGAGGTCTTTTCTCTGTATCTGATCTTCTTTAAAAAACCGAAAAACAGATTTCTCACAGTAAGGCAGGCTGCGACGAACGGATTCTTTTTCAGTTCGATACGAAACAGCAGATAATGCCATTTTATCAGCTTGAGCTTACTTCCGCTCGAGACCGAGCCGTCATGCTTGATATAATAAGAAAGACACTCGGGAAGCCGATGGCAGCTGCTCTTTTCTATAATATGCAGCCACATTGCATAGTCGTTATTTTTCCGTAGATCGCTTATCTGAACAAGTCCGATCCTTTCTCGGTCATACATAACGGTTATGGTCGAAAAATAGCAATAATCATACATTTTCCTGCGGTCAACGATATCGGGTCCGACATAAACATACGGGATCCACTCACCGTTCATGCAGATCATATAGTCGGTGTATGTAAAGAAATAATCGTTTTCGAGCATAAACGCCGTCTGTCGGCTCAGCTTTTCCGGCGCCCAGATATCGTCGCTGTCAAGAAAAGCTATCCATTTTCCCGTTGCCGCTCTCAGCGCCGTATTTCGCGACAGCGCCGCGCCCATATTAACGGGATTCTTGATATATCTGATTCTCTCATCGGTAAGAAACGGTGCAACAACTGAATCGGTGTCGTCGGTAGATGCATCGTCGACGATTATCAGCTCCCACCGGTCGTAGGTCTGAGCAATGACCGAGTGTATCGAAGCGGCTATATATTTTCCGGTATTATAAGACGGCATAATTACCGAGACAAGTCCGTCCTGCATATATCCGCCTCCTTAGATGATGAGATAAAGATATTGATAATGCTCTTGCCATGCGAAAAACAATTCACGGCAACGAGTTCTCAGAGGACACAACGCTCACCTTATACCGAGCAGGTCCTTTGCCTTTTTCTGTCCCTCTGCATATTCCGTGCGATCAAGCTTGCCCTCGCTGACGAGCCAGTCGCCGTAATCCATATCCGAGGCAGTGCCGTCTCGAACGATATCCCTACGGCTGAGAACCTTGCCGACCGTCTTAAGAATTATGCATGCGTCTCCCCGAAGGGTGATCCCTCGGTCTATGTACATAAGGTCGTACTCGAACTTCTCTTCCCAGCTGATGTTGTTTCTGCCGTTGACCTGAGCAAGACCGGTAAGTCCCGGACGAACGGTATGGCGGCGGCGCTGTTCCTCGGTCATAAAGACCATATCGCGCACGAGCTGCGGACGCGGACCGACTATAGCCATATCGCCGATAAGTATATTCACAAGCGACGGCAGCTCGTCTGCCGAGGTCGTTCTGAGAAATCGCCCGTAGGCATTGAGCCGCTTTTCATCGGGCAGCATTCTTCCCTGCGCGTCCGTTTTGTTATCCATTGTTCTGAACTTAATAAGATAAAATATTATCTCCTTGCCGTCCGTACCCTTTCGACCCGGCCGCGGCTGAACAAAGAACGGGTTTCCTCGCATCGCTATCGTGCCCGCAAGTACAAGGATCAGAAAGAACGGTGAAAGCACTATAAGCGCGAGCAATGACAGACAGAAGTCTATCACCCTTTTAAAAACATATGCGTACATCCGATCCTCCCGAATTCGGCTGCATCAGCCGAAGCATCTGTGGATTATGTCGATTATAACAGCCTGCTGCTCCTCGGTCATTTTATTATCGCTCGGCAGGCAGAGCCCGCGATCGAAAATATCCGAGCCGACATCCGTTACACCGCCTGATATATATGCATCTGTCGTCGCGCGGGCAGAGTCGCTGACCGTCACAAATTCACTCATACGGTAGATAGGCTGCATATGCATGGGCTTCCATATCGGTCTGCCCTCCGCATTGACCGAGCGGATAGCCTGAAGTATCTCCGTCGGGCAGGATTTTCCCGTCTCGGGTATGTACATGGCGTTTTCGTCATCTCTGACCTGACGGCACATATACTCGGGATCTATTATCATCGCCGAGAGCCAATAGTTAGGCTCCGAGTCCGGAAGTATCGGATTCATCGAGACCGGAAGATCGCTCAGTCCCTCCTTATATCTATTATAAATAGCCTTTTTCTGAGCTATATGCTCATTAAGATACTCATACTGACCGCGAATAACACCCGCCACAACATTGCTCATGCGATAGTTATAGCCAACCTCCTCATGCTGGTACCATGCAGCCGCCTCACGAGCCTGAGTAGACCATTTGCGCACCTTATTAGCGACCGCCTCGCTGCCGGTAAGCAGGCATCCTCCGGACGATCCTGTGATTATCTTGTTGCCGTTATAGCTCACGGCGGCATAGTCACCGAATGAGCCGCACTGCTTTCCTCCGAGCGTAGCTCCCATAGCCTCCGCAGCATCCTCTATAAGGATAGCGCCATGCTTATGGCATATGTCTCTGATAAAATCAATTCTTCCCGGAAAGCCGTACAGGTGTGCCATAATGACAAGTCTTGTATCGGGATAAAGCTCAAACGCTCGCTCGAGAGCACGCGGATCCATATTCCACGAAGCTTCGTCAGTGTCGATAAATATCGGACTGCCACCCTCATAAACTACGGGATTTGCCGCAGCGGCAAAGGTCATATCCGTGCAGAACACAGTTCTGCCCTCGAGCGCACCGTGTCCCAGAAGCGGCTTTCCGTAAAGCTCCTCACCTGCTGATTTAACGCACAGATGCAGCGCCGCCGTGCATGTTGCGAGTCCGACCGCATACTTAACACCCGCATACGCTGCGGCAATGCGCTCGACCTCGTTGATATTCTCCCCCACGGTCGACATCCAGTTGGTCTCGAATGCTCTTGTCATATATTTCAGTTCATCACCGTGCATGGTCGGGGATGAAAGGTATAACTTAGAATCAAATTTTTTAAGAGATTCATCCGAATAAAAAGCCATTTTCATATCCTCGGTTTGTTAAAATGATACTGCCGACGGCAGATGGGTAGAAAGTGCAGATATACAGCAACAGCAAATGAGCAATTTCAACAATACAAATACATTTGCCGTATAATCGAAATCATTATGTACCTGCTGTTGTTATAAAAAAATATGGAAACAAATTATGTACTTTGCATTACATTTTATCACACGGTAGTTAAAATGTCAAGATACGCCGAGGCTGATTTTTCGGTTTTTAGATTAAAAAACGCATTTTCGGACGGTTATAATATCAGATTTTTCCACAAAAAGCAACATCAACCTTTTGCGGTGATAGAAATAAATTATGAACGCATCATAAATCCGCCGCGCTACCTTTTTTGTTTCTTTTTCTTACACAGGCAGCTGTCTTTCCGCAAAAAATTCGGCGGTTCGGGCATTGATTTACTTGATAAAAAATGATATAATACCATCGTATCGAGTAGCGAAAGCGTAAGTCCGGAGACACGGGCTTACGCTTTTTTTATTATTTTTCGAAACGGAGTGTAAAAATGAAAAACGAAAACATCGCCGAAAACAAGATGGCAAAGGCTCAGATAAAGCACCTGCTGCTAAGAATGGGACTGCCTATGATAGTATCAATGGTACTGCAGGCGCTGTACAACGTAGTTGACAGCGTTTTCGTAGCCAACATGGGTGAGCTCGGGGCAACAGCGAATCAAGCACTGACAGTCGCCTTTCCGATCCAGATACTTATCATAGCGATCGGAGTAGGGACCGGTATCGGTATCAATGCCCTGCTCTCAAAATGTCTCGGAGAGAAGAATCGCGAAAAGGCGAGCGCGGTCGCCGGAAACGGAATATTCTTAAGCCTATGCATATACACCGTATTTCTGCTCTTCGGACTTTTCGGAGCGGAGCAATTCATATCTCTGTTTGCCGGCGGGAATTCCGAGGTGCGATCGATGGGTACCGAATATCTGAGGATATGTACCGGCTTCTCGCTCGGTTCGATCGGCTTCACGGTATACGAAAGATTCCTGCAGGCGACCGGTAAGACCATGCTTTCAACGATAGCTCAGATATCCGGCGCGCTGACGAACATCGTCCTTGACTACATATTTATTTTTCCTCTCGGCATGGGCGTGGCGGGCGCTGCGTGGGCGACCGTTATCGGTCAGTTCGTCTCGCTGTTCACGGCAATGCTGTTCCATTATACAAAAAACAAAGAGATCAACGGCAGCCCGAAGCATATAAGACCCGGGCTCGGCATCATCGGCGCCATATATAAAATAGGAATCTCCGCTGCGATAATGCAGGCGCTGCTCTCTGTTATGATGGCGGGAATGAACGCCATCCTCGGGCACGCGGATGCCGACGCGGCAATACTCGTAGGCTCCTTCGGAATCTACTATAAAATTCAGCAAATCGCGCTTTTCTCCGCTTTCGGACTCTCAAATACGATAATATCTCTGCTATCTTTCAACTACGGTATGCGGGACAAAAAACGAATTGATGAATGCATCCGGTACGGCATAATTTACACCGTCCTCGTTTCTCTCCTGCTGACGGCTGTTTTCGAGCTTTTCGCGGAGCCGCTTTCAAGCCTATTCGCGCTGACGGGAGGAACAACTCATGCGATCGTCGAGGTATGCACGACCTCGCTGCGGATAGCGAGCATAGGGTATGTCTTTATGGGCTTTTCCGTAGCCGTGCAGGGCGTGCTTCAGTCTATAGGGTATGCGATAAGACCGCTTGTTATATCGCTGTTCAGGCTTGTAATTTTCGTCTTTCCGACTGCATATCTGTTTACCTGCTTTGATAATGTGACAGGCACTGTGTGGTGGACATTCCCTATTGCCGAGGTACTCACCGGCGCAATATCGGCGTTCATTCTGAAAAGGTCATATAAGGAAAGAATTGCTCCGCTCGGCAGCACAGATCCGTTCGAAATAAAATGATCCACGCATAAAGAGCGCTCTCGTACGAAATACGGGAGCGCTTTTTTTGGTGTATTACTAATTAATTTTTCCCGATGCGCCGCAGAGCCGTCTATGCCGAAATCTCCTCGTCGACTCTGCGCCGTAAGCAAAAAAGATTTTGCCGCAAGACGTGGCAAGCAAGTTACCGAAAATGCTTGAAAAATACACACATACGTGTTATAATGTAAGATGATATATTTTTGCAATTATCCGAAATGAAAGGACAACAGGAATGATAAGATTTGAAATGCAGTCAGGCGATACAATAGACATCGAGCTCTACCCCGAGGAAGCTCCGAAAACCTGCGAGAATTTTGAGAAGCTCGTTCGCGAGGGCTTCTTCGACGGCATACATTTTCACCGTATAGTTCCCGGCTTTGTGATTCAGGGCGGCGATCCGACAGGCACCGGAACCGGTGGCTCAAAGCAGAACATACCCGGCGAATTCCGCGCGGCAGGCGTTGACAACAAGATATCACACGAAAAAGGCATTCTCTCTATGGCGCGCAGCGGCAGCTACACCTACGGCTTCGACACCGCTTCCTCGCAGTTCTTTATCTGTCTCGACGACAGCTGCAAGGCGCTTGACGGCTACTATGCCGCATTCGGAAGGGTCGTTGACGGAATGGACGTCGTCGACCGCATCGCATCCGTGCCCACCGACAGCGGCGACTACCCGCGCATGGTAACCGACGAGATACTCATCCGCCGCGCAAGCATTATCTAAGCGCATCGTCGAGACGGTAAAAGTATTTCGAGTACATCACCGAAGCGATAAGATCAAAAAAACGGCGGAGCGTCGCAGTATAATACTGCCGCAACGGAAAGCGATAGCCGCAAGCAGCGAATTGCGCGGTATTGCATACGGATGTGTCAGTGCTCTGCAAAGCCCGACATAGCCGACATCCTTGTCATAGCAGTCAGCCGAGCTTATCCGCTCCCTTTGCTCCGCCGCCCGCGAGCGGAACTGTAAAGCCCGCAGCATCCGCCGTGCTTACATCGCCGCCGATGACCCTGCCGCGATATACGAGAATACTCGCGCGGACCTTGCCCGAATAGTCGGGATAATTGGTTATTTCATAGGTATACCTGTCAACTTTTTTGCGGCGGTATTTCTTCAGGTCAAGCCCCTGCTCTATCTGAAGAGCATTATATTCCTCAAGCGCATCGTCAAACTCGGCAGGCACGGTTATCTGCTCACTCTCGGTACAGTCGGATACGACCCATCCGAACTGCGCGAGGAATTCCGCTCCGTCGCCGCTGTTTTTAACGCCGGTGTACACTATCGTCTTGCCGGAAGCGTCGGCATCGGCAGTAACGTCCCCACCGCCCGGTATCACGGCGATTAGTACTAACAATGTGATGAGCGAGAGCGCAAGCGCACCGAAAAACTTAACGCTTGATGCCCTGATAGAGTAGATAAACATTACGAGTCACCGAACCTTTCGCATATCGTATGCCGTGACCGCCCCTCTGAGTCCCGGAAGAGCGGCACCTGCAATATTTTGACTGGCAGCGGGCAACACCCGATTCACTCTGCCATAGCATCCTATGCGGTGCGGCTGCAAAATATTACAGCGCTGCGCCGCGGCTATTATGATGAATACATAGCTTAAAGCGGCAAGCCCGCAAGGAAAAGACAAGCTCATATCTACACAAGTATACAAGAAAGAACATAACACACGCCGTCACGAAAAGCCGATATCTCGAAAATGCGCACCAATGCGAGAAAGTATAGGATAAATGAACAAGCCTTCAACAGAGAAAATAGTAATAAACGGCGGCTGCGCCGCAGAATGCCGCAGCTACGCTCGCGAGCACTTCGGCGAAGCATATGCCGTCGTATGCGACGGAAACACCGAGCCTATCGCACGCAGAGCCTTCCCGGGCGACGAGCTGATAGTATTTCCGGCCGGAAGCCATGCTACCGAGCAGGCGGCAGACGACTGCATATCGCGCATAAAGAGCGACGAGCTGTGTGGACTGATAGCCTGCGGCTCCGGCTCAGTGCACGACATCGCGCGCTACTCCGCACACGACAGAAAGATACCGTTCGTATCCTTTCCGACCGCGGCGAGCGTAGACGGCTTTGCTTCCGGTGTCGCTGCAATGACATGGCACGGCAGAAAGGTAACATTTCCGTCCACGCCGCCGATCGCGCTGTTTGCCGACGACGATGTATATTCCTCCGCGCCGCGCGAGCTGCTCGCCTCCGGCGTGGGCGATATCGTAGGAAAATATGTCTCCATCTTCGACTGGATATTTACATCGCTGCTCACAAGCGAGACGGTAGAGGACGATATATACAAGTTGGAAAATGAGTCACTCGAAACGGTGATGCACTGCGATATCTCTTCTCCCGATTATCCGCACGGTGTCATGGACTGTCTCGTAAAATCCGGAATAGCCATACAGCTCAAGGGCAGCAGCCGCCCCGCCTCAGGTGCGGAGCATCATCTGTCCCACCTGTGGGAGATGGGCTGCATAGGAACACCGAGGCACGCCTACCACGGCGAGCAGGTCGGAGTCTCTACCCTATTCGTGCTCGACCGCTACAAGAGAAATCCACGCCCGCAGCTGCGCCCTAAGCCGCTCGACCGCGAGCTGCTTCGCCCGATATTCGGTACTCTCACCGACGGCATCATCGAGGAGAATACTCCCGACAGCCTTGCCGAGATAACGCAGTCGGCACTTGATGCAAATGCAGACCGCATCGCAGAGCTGATAAAGGCACTTCCCGACCCGGAGGAGATACGCGAATATCTGCTCTCGGTAGGTGCAAAAACCACGCTCACCGAGCTCGGACTGCCGGACAGCACCGAATTTATACAACGCAGCCTCGACTGGGCGCCGTACGTCCGCCGCAGGCTCACATATCTCAAGGTAATCTGATTTCAGCATTATCCTTGTCCCGCGCCAAGCGCTGCACCGCTTACGCGAACTGCGCTCAGATCCGACACATCGAAGCTGCATCGCTCATGTCGGTAATATCGCAGCGCAAATATCGCAAATATCGATGAAGCTTTGATACGGCTTCGACAATAAATCATCCGTCAAACAATGAGAGGCACTGAAAATGATAAAGGTACTGCATACAGCCGATATACATCTCGATGTACCCTTTAAAATAGCAAATGTTGCAAAAGCTCAGACACGCAGAAGCGAGCTGCGCGGCGCGCTGTCCTCGCTCTTTACCTACGCGCGGCTCGAGCACTTTGATCTAATGCTCATAGCAGGGGATATGTTCGACCGCGAATTTGTAACGCCGGACACAGTAGCGCTCGTGCTGCGCGAAATGGCGGCATGCTCGGATTGCAGGATAATTATCGCTCCCGGAAATCACGACCCGTACACCCCCGGCAGCGTTTGGGCAAAGACGGAATTTCCGAGCAACGTCTATATCTTCCGTTCCTCGGAGCTTGAAAAGCTGTCGCTTGACGATATCGGAGTTGATGTGTACGGATACGCCTTTACGGCGCCGTACATGGATTCCTGCCCTTTTTCCGAACCTCCGTCGCTTGATCCGTCGCACATAAACATCCTCTGCGGTCACGGCTGCCTGGGCGGCAGCTCGCGCCATTGTCCCATAACTGCCGAGGATATATCCGGCAGCGGCTTTGACTATATAGCGCTCGGACATATCCACAACAGCGACGGGATAAAACGCACCGGCAGAACATGGTACGGCTATCCCGGGGCGCTCGAGGGACATGATTTCGGCGAGCCGGGCTTCGGCGGTGCGATAGTCGCGACTATGCAAAAAATCGGCGGTGTGTTCGACTGCGACGCGAGAGGCAGGCGCTTCTCCCGCCGCCGTTTTGAGACGCTGACGGTAGATACAAGCACCGTACGCTCGGATACCGACCTGCTCGCGCTGATAGACGGCGAGATAGCCGCACACGGCTACGGTGAGGAAACACAACTGAGACTCGTACTGACCGGATTTCTATCGAGCGCAGTAGCGCTGAGCGAGAGTGCGATACTCGATCACATATCTCCGTCTCTGTTCTATGCAGAGCTTGTCATGAATACAGAGCCGCTGCCCGAGGGTGACGGTCTCGATCTCGACCCGACCGTTCGCGGTGCTTTCTACAACTCGCTGCGCCCCGAGCTCGAATCGGACGATCCGGAGCTGCGCAGAACAGCCTCCGATGCATTGCGCTACGGTCTGTCGGCGCTGCGCGGCGATAGCATTCTATAAATACAGTACGCCGTGATTTTGACGGAGCAATCCTTTTTAAGGAATTTCATTCAAAAGCACAGCCAAGCCCCTGAATGAAAAAGCGCATACCGTCTCGAAGCATTGATCGCATCCGGCACAAGCAGGAATCGACACATAGATTCCAAACATAGATTTCGGGGCGTACCTCGAGGCAATGCAAAGCAGACCTCCGTATTTTCCGATAAATATGAACGCCGAAGAAAGGTAATATAATGCCGCTGAAATACAAATACATTTTTCTTGACGCTGACGAAACGCTCTTTGATTTCGACACCAGCGAGTACAACGCATTCCGCGAAACAACGCTCAGCTACGGTTATCCGTTTACGGATGAGCTGTACGACGAATACCATCTTGTCAACAAAAGCCTATGGGAGGAGTTTGAGCTCGGCAAGGTCACAAAGGCATTTCTCACCGTCGAGCGTTTCCGCCGCGTAATAGATGCGCACGGTATAGCCGCCGACCCGGAGGAGTTTTCAAGGTACTACAAGGAGGCGCTCGCGAACCAGTGCATCCTTCTGCCGGGCGCAGAAGAATTTTGCCGCACGCTTGCCCCGGAGGCAGAGCTTTATATCCTGACGAACGGTATTACAATGATACAGACAAGGCGGTTCGAGCGCTCCTCCATCCGTGAGTTCATCAAAGGGCTGTTCATATCGGAGCAGGTAGGAACGCCGAAGCCGAACAAGGAATTTTTCTATGCTGTTTTTGCATCCGTTCCCGGCTTTGACAAGAGCAAGGCGGTAATGATAGGCGACTCGCTCTCGAGCGACATTCGCGGCGGAATAAACGCCGGAATAACCACCATATGGTACAATCCGCACCTGAAGCGTAACGATCTCGGCGTTTGTCCCGACTACACCGCAACGAGCTATGAACAGGTACTGCGCATCCTGCACAGTGAAACGGGCAGAGTGCCGCCGCATGTTTCGGTATTAGCAAAGCATAACGCCAATAAACCGGGCTGAGACTAAAGGAGTATCACCTGAATATGATCATCAGAGAACTGCACATAGATTCCTTTGAGGGGCTGAGCAGCCGCACCTTTCCGCTCGCGGACGGTATAAACGTAATCTGCGGTCCGAACGAATCCGGAAAATCGTCGCTTGCCGACTTTATATTTTTTATGTTCTACGGCGTTGTCTCCCGCACGGATGCACAGCATTTTCCGTCGCTCGAGACAGGAAGAGCCACAGGCTCGCTGCTTGCGGAGCTGAGCGACGACGAGAGAGCAAGAATCGCCACTCCGCTGCCGCATCTGATACGCATCGAACGCGAATACATCCATCGCCGCCGCGACAGCGTACGAGTTTTCGACGGCGAGACCTATGCCGAGCTGAGTCTGCCGCGCAGCCCGGGAGAGACTGTATTCGGTATCAGCGCTACCGTCATGCGCTCCACCTCGTATGTCAGTCAGATAGGCGGACACTGCGTAGACGGCAAGGATCTCGGCAGCGCGGTTGAGAATATAATGTTCTCTGCCGACGAGAGCATTGACATATCCAAGGCGCTTTCGCGCCTCGATGCCGCACGAGCTGCACTGCGCCACAAGAACGGCGGAGGCGGTCTTATCCCGACGCTGCAGAACGAGCACGACAAGCTGATGCTTGAGCGAAGCCGCGCCGAGGAAAGCGCGGATCAGATAGCAAAGCTCGAGAACGAGCTCGGTGTATGTGAAGAAAAATGCCATGCCTCGGACGAGCGCGTAGAGCGCGCTCGGGGACGCGTCGAATACTGCGAGCTTCAGGCTTCTCTGCTCGGCGCTTCGAGCGCCGACAGTCTGCGCGAGCGCATCGCTGCTCTTGAGGAGGAGGCAGAACACACAAGGGACGATGCAACCGTCAACGGTTTCTACCCCGATGAGGAATATATCCGCAGTCTGCGCGGCCTTGACGACAGAGTAAGCGAGCTTCGCCGCAGTATGAGCGCATCAGCACTTCAACATGACGGCACCGCAACACGCACCGACATTCCGCGCGCCCGCGCTGGTGCGTCGGCAGGCGGCAGGCGCTCAAGCACCGAGACTCCGGAGCTGAGACAGCTGCGTGAAGCCGTACGCAATGCCGGAGGCGCCGAGCAGCTCGAGCACCGCATTGAGAGCAGCTTTACAAGAAAAAGAATATATTTCATCACCTCGCTGATACTGCTTGCCGTATTTGCTTTCGGTGTTTTCTGCACGGCATATCTTGCCTCGCAGTCCGGGCTCTCAAAGCTGACGCTCGCCGCAGCCGGAGTATCGCTGTGCGCGATGATAGTCGCGGCGGTCACGATTGGCGCGCGCAGAAAGGCAATATCCGAATATTATTCCCTGCTTATGTCTACCGGTGCGGTCGATATGCTCGACCTGTACCGTATGCTCGATGAACTTGACCGCAGCAACGGATATGCGGATGACGACGGTATAGAGGACGACGAGGATAATGCAGACGGCGCATACGGCGGCTATGATTCGGAGGACGGATACGTGCCAGGCGGAGACTATGACGCGAATGACGGTACGGATGCGGACAGCGTGTACGGATCCGGCAGCTTTGACAGTCGTGGACAATTTATCGCCTCCAACACCGATACCGAGACCGAGCTGTATAAACTTGAGGAGCAGCTGAACGCACGGCTTGCCGAATGGGGCAAGAGCAGCCTCTCCGATGCCATGAGCGCATATTCAAAACTGAATATCCGCCTGGGTGAGATTGAATCCGAGCGCAGGCATTGCGCAGAGCTGCTTGATGCAAGCGGAGACGACGGAGACGGAGAGCTTCGCGCGCGGCAGCTGCAGCGTATAGATCAGCTCGCGCCGTTTATCCGTCCGGATATCGCGGCGGGTATCTGTGACAGCGAGCTTCCTCCTTCAGAGCGCAGACGCGCAGCGGAACGCTACGGCAGAGATGCAAAGAAGGAGCTTGAATTCGAGCTGTCCGCACGCGCATCACTCGACGAGCGCCGCCATATGTTGCGCCTCAGCCTTGCTGAGCTTCGCGCCGCCTCGCTTCCGCTTGCGGAGATAGCGGAGCGGCTGTGCGAGAACGATGCGCGGCTTGCCGAGGCCGAGCGCCGCTATAACGGTATCATGCTTGCACTTGAACGTCTCGGAGGTGCCGGAAACGCTATTCACGGCATGCTCGCGCCCGAGCTTACCGAACGTGTCAGCTCGATAACACATGCACTGACCGACGGCAGATATGACCGTGTAGGCATCGACAGCGACTTTACAATGCATTTTTCACTCGCCTCCGGCTCAAGGACGGTTGACGACGGCTATCTCAGCGGCGGAACAAAGGACGCGGCATACATCGCACTGCGCCTGGCGCTAACGGAGCAGCTCTGCCGCTGTGCAAGCCCTGTTATGATATTCGACGAGAGCTTCTGCCGCATAGACGACGATCGTCTCGTTTCGCTGCTCGGGGAGCTTGAGCGCTCCTGCGGAGATCAGACACTGATACTCTCGAGCAACGACCGAGAGACCAAGGCGCTCGGAAAGCTCGGTTGCGGTTACAGTGCGGCAATGCTTTAATGCATCGGGTATTACTATTGTTTATGCCGAGCGTCCGATATATCATCCGCTTATATTTAAAGCACACACATGAAGCATACGGAGCAATGTATATATTACGTCCCGAGTAAATGTCAGCCACGTATATATGAATTGTATCCGCACCGAAAACAAGAATACTAAAGGAGAAGCAGCCGAGCGCTGATAACCGATGAAGCCATTTAAAAAGAAAGCAAAAGAGACCGCACCGACTCAGCGCCCCTTTGTCCCTACCGATATCGCACTCGGTCTCGGAGAGGATGAAGCGGCGCAGAGAGCTGCTGCGGGAGATATTAATACGCCGGTAAAATCTCCGGTAAAGTCGGTAAAGCAGATAATTCTGTCGAATATCTTTACCTACTTTAATATGATATTTATCATCATTGGCATAGCGCTGATAGCCTGCCGATCCTTTAACCATCTTATGTTTCTTTGCGTTATAGCCAGCAATACCGCCATCGGTATAATTCAGGAAATACGCAGCAAAAAGACACTCGAAAAGCTGACGCTTCTGACCTCGCCGACCGCGACCGTTCGCCGCTCCGGCAGGGATATGAAGATAGATACGGTCGAGCTCGTCCGCGACGATCTGATAACCCTCGGAGCGGGAGATCAGATACCCGCAGATGCGGTAGTGCGCGACGGCGGTATATCGGTAAACGAATCGCTCGTTACCGGAGAGTCGGACGAGATACTGAAAAAGCCGGGCGATGAGCTGCTCTCAGGCAGCTTTGTCGTCAGCGGCAGCTGTCTATGTCAGCTGACACGCGTAGGGCGTGAATCGTTTGCCTCCGGCATCACACTTGCCGCAAAAAAATCAAAGCGCAGCGGAAGATCAAGCGGCATGATGCGTTCACTCACATTGCTGCTCTATGTCATAGGAGCGGCTATAATCCCGATGGCTGCACTGCTAATTACGCGGCAGCACAATGCCCTCGGAATGAGCTGGACAGACTCCATCGTCAGCACTGCGGCAGCTATACTCGGAATGATACCCGACGGGTTGTATCTGCTCGTTTCGATAGCACTCGCCGTCAGCGTTATTCGTCTGTCGAAGAAGAGAACGCTCGTGCATGAGCTGAAGTCGATAGAGACGCTCGCGCGCACCGACGTTATCTGCGTCGACAAGACCGGAACGATAACCGACGACGCAATGACCGTTACGGGAATGAAGCCCGTACCCGGCGCACCGCAGATGAGCGAGGAATTCGCCTGCTCTCTGCTCTCCGATTACGCTGCCGCTCTCGGCGGTGAAAACGCGACAATGCGCGCGATAGCCGAATGCTTTAAGACCCCGACAAATCGTACCGCCGTGGCGACACTCCCCTTTTCATCCAAGAATAAATACGGCGGCGCAGCATTCGACGACGGACAGACCTATCTGCTCGGCGCGCCCGAATTCATCCTCGGCGAGCGCATGGCGCAGTACGAAACATTTTTCCGCTCGCTCGCAGAGACCGGCAGCCGTGTGCTTCTGCTCGCCCGCGCTGCAGGAAACGGCTTTGATACATCAGGCGCAGAGCCGCTGCTCGCACTAATGCTGCTCAATCGCATACGTGAGAATGCTCCCGCGACCTTCCGCTACTTTGCCGAGCAGGGAGTCGCGATAAAGGTTATATCCGGCGACAGCCCGGTGACAGCCTCGGCTGCCGCAAGAGAGGCAGGCATTGAGGGCAGCGAGAAATATCTCGATGTCAGCTCGATCGCAACGGATGAGCAGCTCGCCGGCATGTGTGAGGACTACACCGTTTTCGGCAGAGTTACGCCGGAGCGCAAGCGCGTAATAATCAAGGCGCTTAAAAAGGCGGGGCATACCGTAGCTATGACCGGGGACGGCGTAAACGACGTTCTCGCGCTCAAGGAAGCCAATTGCAGCATTGCAATGGCTTCAGGCAGCGAGGTCACTCGTCAGGTCTCCGAGCTTGTGCTGCTCGACTCCGATTTTGCCGCTATGCCTGCGGTCGTGGCTGAAGGCAGACGCGTTATCAATAACATTGAGCGCAGCGCCTCGCTCTTCCTCGTCAAGAACATATTCTCTTTCTTTATCGCATGGATAACCATAATCTTTTCTCTGCGTTACCCGGTCACGCCGGCACAGCTGACGCTCGTAAATATGTTGACCATCGGAATACCGTCATTTATGCTCGCGCTCGAGCCGAACACAAGCCTTGTCAAGGGCAAATTCCTGCGTAATGTTCTCTCAAGCGCTGCACCGGCAGCCATTACAGATATAGTGGTACTGTTCCTTACCATGCTGTTTACGCACATATTCAAGATACCCGCAGCCGAAACCTCGACCGTCGCCGCGACACTCGTAGCGCTCGTCGGCTTTATGATGCTGTTCCGCGTCTGCCGCCCGTTCGACGCGATAAGGCGGGTGTTATTTATCGGAATGCTGCTGCTCTTTGCGGTAGGTATTTTCTTCTTCTCTGCTCTGTTCTCAATGTCGCCGCTCAGCAGCGAAAGCCTGCTCGTACTCGTCGTTCTTACGCTTATAGCGTTCCCCGTTTTCTACTTTATTTCGCTCGCTTTTGACCGACTCCCCGATGCGATACGCGCAAAGCTGAAAAAAGCGGAGAAAAGCGAATATTTCAACTGATACGGAAATGATGCGTTAATTCAAAGCCGTTCTCGCCGATATCTCATCGCACAAAAGTACAAGTCATCCAAGTATAGGAATACCGTTATGCACAGAAAGCTAATATATCAAAGCATTCTCAATACTACCGAGCCTCGCCGTCTCCTTCCGACGGAAGTAACGCTTGATCTACGCCTCGATACAATGCTGTCCGGCAGAGCATCCGAGGTGGTTCGCCGCCCCGCATCGCCGCAGGATCTGCCGCTTAGGCAGGAGCTTATCGGACACTGCTCGGATGGCTATCTGTCCGAGCTGCTCGTTGCGCAAGCGCTGCTCGGTCGAATAGAACGACTGTATCAGCGCCTCGACACGACAGAGTGCGAGGATGAGCTGAATGCTCTCAGCGTCTGCATATTCAAGGCGGAGCTTGAGTTTCTCCGACTCGGAGCCGAGCTGAATAGAGCGAGCGCGGCAAACAACGCTGCGGATGAGGCATATAACGGTACAGTAGGTCAAACCGGGCACACCGGTTCGGTTCTGCTCGACCGCTTTTCCGCGCACTGCGCAGAGCTGCTCGGCTTTTCGGAATATACCGACATTGCAAACGAGCTTAAGAAGCTCGATCATGGTGCGGACGCGGTTTACCGCTGCGACGTGACCGCGAACACTGCATACATCTCCCACTCGAGCGGAGAGCAGACGGATATATTCTCGAGACTTCGCACTCTTGCGTCGGGGCTCGGCATTGAGGTCGACTCTGTGGGCGAGAGGAGCTATCCGCCGCTCGGCGAGGGCTTCATCTCGACCTTTGCCCTGCTCGACCGCGAGCGCTACGCGGGATTTAAGCGCTTTGCGGAACGGCACGGGGCGGAGCTTGACCGCAGTATACTCGAATACATTCCCGAGCTTGATTTTCTCATCTCGATAAGCTCGCTGATGTCTCGCGTCCGCAGTGCCGGAATACCGCTCTGCATGCCGAGCTTTTCAGAGAGCGGCGGTATCTCCGCCGACTCCGCATATGACATTACCCTGCTTGAAAAGCAGGATGGGGGTATCATTCCGAACGATATAGAATTTACCGAGCGCGAGCGCATCTTCTACCTTACCGGCGCAAACGGCGGAGGCAAAACAACATATCTGCGCACCGTCGGAAATCTCGTACTGCTCGCGCTCTCGGGTGCGCCTGTCCCCTCACGCAGTGCGACCGTTCCGATGCTCGGCGCGGTATACACACATTTTCCGCGAGATGAGCGCTTCGGGGGCGGCGGACGCTTTTCCGACGAAGAGGCGCGCGCCGACGAGATAGCGAAAAATGCGAATGCGGAATCGCTCGTTCTTCTCAATGAGACCTATTCAACCACCGGTGAGGAAAAGGCAAAGCACTGCACCGCCTCCCTTGCGCACACGTTGCTCGAGCGCGGCTGCTACTGTATATATGTAACGCACCAGAAGCCCGAAGACACTGAAATCCCGGTGCTCGGAGTCGTACTTGCGGAGGACGGCGAAAGCCGCACCTACAAGATACGTCGCACGGACGGCGGCGGAAGCTCACACGCCCTCGATATACTGAAAAAATACCGTCTCGACCGTAATTCTCTTGCTGAAAGGTTCGTAAAAAAGTGAAGATCAGCCTTTTATATAAGGATGTAAATATAAAGCCGCAGCCGATGGCAGGCGCGGAGCAGACAATTTACGATCTGTCTCTCGACCGTCTCATAGCCCGACTGTGCACCGGTGAGGGACGCGCGGACGCACTGCTCAGAGCGCTGAAAATGCCGCTTGCCTCCTCCGATGATATAATATATCGGCAGCAGATATTGCAGGATCTCGATGCCGACCGCGAGCTGCTGCACTCGCTGTCAACGCTGCTGACCCGCTATGATAAGATAAAGAGCGACTGGGTCGAGCTGCGCTCGGGTGTCGCGCACATCGCCTCCGCAGGAGCTGATGCAAGACTCGAGTGTGCATGTGCCTCGCTTAAAATAACCGCAGTGTTTCCCCGTTCGCTCGCATCGTTTTTCGGCGGCACAGCCGAGCTGCTCGACCGCGCAGGCGTACACAGCGAGGGTCTGATCGCACTGCGAGAGCTGTGCGAATCGCTTGTCGAAGACAGCTCCCTCGGCGAGATAGTGGAGATCTCTGACTCATTCCGCTACGGTGAACCGTCGGAGCGCAGCTATTGCGCTGATATTACGGTAACACCGGAGCTTGAGGTCGGACTGTGCGGCATCATATCAAGCGAAGTAAGCGACAATGAGCGAGAGCGTGAGGCGGAGCGTAAAAAATATCAAAAGCGCATGCGCGAGCTTGATGCTCTGCGGGCGCAAAAGCTGAATATAGACGAGAAGAGCGGTGCACTGAAAAAGCTGTTCGGTTCGCTCTTTCCGGTACGTGCGGAAAACGGCACGACTGACGGTAACGGTGCTTCCACCAAGCCGACAGACACAGATTTAAAAGGACACACTGGCACAAAAGCGCGCACCGACACAAAGGAACGCACTCTACCCCTCCCCGGCAGCGCAAGAGAGGACATTTTGGCACTGCTCGCCGCGGCGACCGAGGACATTGACCGTGCGCTGACCGCAGTTACCGACAGCATCTATTCGATGCTGCACGGACTCAGTACAGAGCTTCGATTTTATGAGGGTGCGCTTGCGCTGATGGATTCGGTGCGAGCAGGCTCTCTTCCGCTCGTCTACCCGGATATCACAGAAAGCGACTGCCGGTACTCGGCACTGAGAGACATATATCTGCTCTGCGAGGGCAAGATAGGCGACGAAATAATCCCGAACGATCTCGACCTCTCCGCAGATACGGACGGTATGATAGTTCGCGGCGGAAACGGAACGGGCAAGACCGTCTTTCTCCGATCGGTCGGTACCGCTCAGCTGCTCGCTCAGGCAGGACTTCCGGTCTGCGCGGACAGCGCACGCGTGGCAATCCGCAGCGGTGTATATACGCATTTTTCCTCGGCAGAGGAGGACTTTATCGCCGGAGACACGGCAGGTCGCTTTGAAGGCGAGGTACGAGCCGTTTCGGCTATAATAGATGTGCTTACCCCCGGCTCGCTTCTGCTGCTCAACGAGACCTTTCAGACAACATCATATGCAGAGGGTGCAGAGGCAATGGCGGGCATACTCTCGATCCTGCCCGCACTCGGAACAAAGTATATATTCGTTACCCATCTCGGGGCTATCGGAGATATCGGCGGCAGCGGACACGTAAAGCTGATGAAAACGCTGATAACCGCTCCCGACGGCAGCACCGAGGGAGAAAAGTACGTGCTGTCATGACCATCTGACTGTGGCTTTAATATGTTTATCTATTCTATCAGACTTCCTATTTATTGCAGTCTAATCTTTACTATTCGACGCAGTGTAAAATATACCGCACAGCGCCGTTCACAGCACGTCAGTGCAGTTTAGGAGAAGCAGCATTGCAGCAGATTATAAAAGGCACTGCAGCCGACGGAGATACCCCCGCGCCGCAGTGCCCGTCTTTTTATTAAGTTATTATCGTGTGTTTGATGCTTCGGCATTATATAGCCTCGGTACAAGCTCACTACGCTGCGCCATTTGCCGCGTCAACTCGCGCCGAGTTCGGGCAAAGCTTTCGTCAGTACGTGCGCCATCGCTGCATAGCCCTCTCCGCAGGGATGAACACCGTCGTGCGTTATGCCGTCTCGCATCAGCAGCCCGTCATCCGCAGTGAGCGTCGAATGAAAGTCGATATACTGCGTACCCTTCCGCTCACACAGCTCGCGAATACCGCGATTTGCACGCAGAACAAGCTCGGCAAAACGATGCTTGTCAAACGGCGGGCAAAGGTCGGCGGGCAGCACCGAGCAGAGCGACACCGCCGTTTCCGGGTGCTCCGATGCACGCTCGAGCAGCGCCTCGAGATTGCCGAGCAGCTCTGATATCACCTTATCCTCATCCGCTCCCGGCTTCCGCCACCATAGATCGGGCGCGGTGGTCAGCAGATCGTTTGTGCCCGCCATCACTATCGCGCGGTGCGGGTGCAGCTGAAATACATCCGCTTCGCTGCGCAGAAGCATATATCGGCTCATATCTCCGCCTATGCCGCGATTCACCTTGTATTTATCGGGAGAAAACCACAGATCAAGGTCCCAGTGCTGAAATATCGAATCGCCGAGAAAGACAAAGTCGACCTCGCGTCTGCGGTAAATTATCTGCTCATTCAGTATATCAAACAGCGTTCTGAAATTGTCGGCGGTCGGCGCACTGCCGAATGTTCCGGGGGTTATATAGCTCTCCATGGCAATCCTTTCTAAATGCGCCGCTCACCGAGCCGATCAACGTCTTCTGTGCGGGTCACATCATGAAAATTTCATTTCGAGATGATTATATAGCGGCAGCGGCGACTTGTCAATATTATTTGAAAATCAATGAAATTTTCTATTGAAAACGCCGCTTTCATGTGATATACTTAGCGTATCTGTCGTAAAGGAGTGAGACGGCGAGTGGAAAACATAACCGAGTACAGCTGCGAGGACTGCGAATTTTATGACTATGACGAAGCAGACGATTCATACGCCTGCCGACTGAGCCTCGACGAGGACGAATACAGCGAAATGCTCTCCTCTCGCAGCGGAAGATGCCGCTATTACCGCGCCTATGACGAATACAAAACGGTACGCAAGCAGATATGACCCATCCGGTCAGACCATCGGCAGCAGCCGGCATACATGCTCCGAAATCACAACGGGGCTATATAATATATTCGGAGATAAACATGACTGATAACAGAGACATTTCGGTCGGCGAGATACTCTCCCGCTGCGACCATTCCCAGCTCGCTCAGGATGCAACATGGAGCATGATAAAGGAAACTCTCGATGACGGAATAAAATACGGCGTTGCTTCGGCATGCATCCCGCCATGCTTTGTCGCTCGTGCAAGGGAGTATGTCGGTGACAGACTGCCCATATGCACCGTGATCGGCTTTCCTCTCGGCTACTGCGAGACGGCGGCTAAGCTGACGGAAGCGCGTGAGGCACTTGCGAGCGGCGCGGACGAGCTCGATATGGTAATAAATATCGGCGCGCTCCGCGAGGGCAGACGCGGATATGTCCGCGACGAGATAGCAGCGCTTAAAGATGTCTGCGGCGAGCGCATATTAAAGGTAATAATCGAGACCTGCCTTCTGAGTGAGGACGAAAAAAAGCTGATGTGCGAGCTCGTCAGCGAGGCACATGCTGACTTTATAAAGACCTCAACGGGCTTTTCGACCGGCGGCGCGACCCGCGAGGACGTTGCTCTGCTGCGCAAATATGTTGCACCAGAGGTGCGCGTTAAGGCTGCCGGAGGGATTAAAAATCTCGCCGATGCCGCAGACTTTATCCGTCTCGGCGCAGACCGCCTCGGAACGAGCCGCATAGTCCGCGCCGTCAAGTCGGCAAAAAAGAACTCATAAAATTCGATCAGGCGCTCAAGCGCTGATCAAGTATCGGAGATATAGTAATGACCAAAGAGGAAACACTCGCTCTGCTCGACAAGAGCGGGATAAAATACGAACGGTTTGACCACCGCGCAATATTCACCGTCGAGGAGGGTGAGGGGATAGATTTTCCGCACCCCGAGGCTGGAACGAAAAACCTATTTGTACACGACGACAAAAAGCAGCACTTTTATCTGATAACGGTATGCGAGCACAAGCGCGTAGATCTCAAGGCGTTTGCCGCCGAAAACGGTCTGAGAAAGCTGTCGTTCGGCTCTGAGGAGGAGCTATGGCGCTATCTTGCTCTACGCCCCGGCTCGGTCTCTCCTCTCGGTCTGCTGTCCGGCAGCGCGGGAGATGTACGCTTTTTCCTCGATTCCGATCTGCGCGGCTCGCTCATCGGCGCACACCCATGCGACAATACGTCGACGGTATATATGACCGACTCAGACCTATTCTCGCTGCTTCGCGGCGCGGACATCGAGTATGGCTACGCCGATATTCCGGAGAGAACCTGATATGTTCTTCACCGCCCTGCAAAATGTTCTTATAACCGTCTTTTACGCCGCGCCGGGATTCATCGTCCGTCGAATGGGGAAGATAAGTGAGGAGCATATCTCCTCGCTCTCTGCGGTGCTTATCTACATATGCACGCCGTTTCTTGAGATATCCGCCTTTATGCGGCTCGAGTATACCCCGCGACTGCTCGGTGAGATGGGCATCTACTTCCTTGTAAGTCTCGTGCTTCAGACGCTGTTTATTATCTTTATGTTCTTCGTGCTCGGTCGCATCCATCACGGGCTGACTACGCGCGAGCGGCTGCTCGGGCTTGCTTCCGCGCTCGGCAATGTCGGCTTCTTCGGTATGCCGATAATGCTCACTGTATTTTCGGGCTACCCCGAAGCCGCATGCTTCAGCTCGGTCAACATGCTGACGCTCAATATCCTCGGCTTCACCGTCGGTATATTCGGAATAACGGGAAAGCGCGAATTCCTCTCGCTGCGTCAGGCACTTATCAATCCAAACATGCTCGGCATCGTCATTGCCCTGCCCATATATATCTTCGGAATTGCCGACATTATGCCGCAGCCGCTCGTCGGCGCGATAAATTCGATAGCTGCCATGGCGACCCCGATATGCATGATGATACTCGGTGTCCGTGTGGCTTCGATGAAGCTCGGCAGACTGCTGACTCAGCCTAAAATATACCTGTTTGCACTGATAAAGCTGCTCGGATTTCCGATGTTCTGCTTTTGTCTGCTGTATTTTCTGCCGCTCTCAACCATCGTTAAGTCCACCGCCGTTATTCTCGCCGGCATGCCCTGTGCCGCGATACTGCAGAATTTTGCCGAGATGTACGACGGAGATGCGGAGCTCGCGGCAAATCTGATAACCGTGTCAACGCTGCTGTCGGTACTGACAATACCGCTGCTAACATTCCCTGTATCGCTATTTTGATTTGTGAGGAAGAACTATGTCGATCTATCTTGACAGAAAACGAAATGTTTTCACCCTTCGCACCGCCCACACCGCATACGTCATGCAGATAGTCTGCAACCGCTTTCCGGCGCATCTGTACTACGGAAAGAATAAGTCGGGACTCTCCGAGCTCTCGTATAAGGAGCGCTATATAAACTTCTGCCCGGGCTATGAGCAGTTCGAGAATCACTTTCTCCCCGGCTCTGCCTTTACCGAGTACTCATTCCACGGTCAGGGCGACTACCGCAACACCGCACTAAAGGTAAGAATTCCAGAGCTCGGCACCTGCACTACCGAATTCTTCTTCAAGAGCGCGCGCAAGTTCAAGGGCGCACACAAGATCCCGTCTATGCCGCAGTGCCGCGAGGATGACGAGACCGAAACGCTCGAGCTTACACTCCGCGACGAGCTGTGCGACGCTACGCTCAAGCTCTACTATACGGTATTCCCGTCCTGCGACGTTATAGCTCGTCATGCAGAGCTCATCAACGGCAGAAAGTACGATATCCGCATCGAGCGCATCGGCAGTCTGCAGCTCGACCTGCCCGAGGGTCAATATGACTACATCGGTCTCGGCGGCGGCTACTGGCGCGAGCGCGACCCGTACCGTCTCCCCGTAGGCGAGGGCGAGCACTCCATCACGAGCCGCAGAGGCGCTTCGAGCCATTCACGCAACCCCTTCTTTATGGTGCTCGATCACAGCACTACCGAGCAGAAGGGCGACGCATACGGCTTTAACCTCGTTTACAGCGGCAGCCATCGCTCGACCATCATGGGCGACGAGACCACGCAGACGCGCATAATTACCTCTCTAGGAGATGAGGACTTCTCATGGCTGCTCGAGAAGGGCGAGTCCTTCTGCACGCCCGAGGCGGTAATGACCTACTCTCCGCACGGAATCGGCGGCGTTTCGCGCAATATGCACGATCTTGTCCGCGACCATATACTCCCCGCAGAGGTCACACCCCGCCGCTCTGTTATCCTTAATTCATGGGAAGCTTTCTTCTTCGATATCAACGAGGATCTGATGTCCGACTTTGCGCGCGGCGCAAAGGATTGCGGCATGGATACCGTCGTAATGGATGACGGCTGGTTCGGCGCACGTGTCGGCGACCGCGCAGGTCTGGGCGACTGGCACGCAAATCCCGAACGCTTCAAGAACGGTCTGCCATCGTTTATCCGCAGTATAAAGTCGCTCGGCATCCGTTTCGGTATCTGGATTGAGCCCGAGATGGTCAACCGCGACAGCGACCTCTACCGCGCGCATCCCGATTGGGTGCTCGCATATCCCGACAGAATGCGCACCGACGCAAGACATCAGTATATCCTCGACTTTGCAAATCCCGAGGTCGTCGAAAACATCAAGGCACAGCTCGCCGAGACCTTCGATCCCGAGCCGCCGGATTACTTCAAGTGGGATATGAACCGCAATATGACCGACGCATACTCTCATGCACTCCCCCCCGAGAGACAGGATGAGGTCCCGCACCGCTACATGCTCGGTGTTTATGATCTGTATTCATGGCTGCGCGAGCACTTCCCGAACGCAATGCTTGAGAACTGCAGCGGAGGCGGCGGACGCTATGACCTCGGAATGATGAGCTTCTCGCATCAGATATGGGCGAGCGACAATACCAACCCCGAGGACCGCATCAATATTCAATATGCCTCTACGCTCGGCTATCCCGCAGCTACCATGAGCTGCCATGTCGCTAACCATTCCGACTCCGCGCTCAACCCGAGAAAGCTTGAGTTCGGCTACCACGTTGCGCTCGGCGGAGCACTTGGCTATGAGTTTAATGTGCTGCATATGCCGGGGGAGGTAAGAAAATCGCTGCGCGAGCAGATTAAGGAATACCGCGTCTATGAGCCGCTTATCCTTCGCGGCGATCTCTACCGCCTGCTTGTTCCGTCGTCGGGCGCATATGCATACTACTTTGCCGCAAAGGACGGCAGTGCAATCCTGCTCAGCTATATTCAGGCTAAGGGCGATCCTAAGCAGACCGAGCGACGCCTCCGCATCGCCGCAGCCGATAAGAATGCAAGCTACGTATGCACTCAGGACGGTAAGACCTATATGGGCGAGGAGCTGCGCCACGGTATCACCGTGACCGCATGCACGGAGGACGAATACTCCCGTATCTGGCATTTCGTTCGTAAGTAATTCCCCCTCGGTTTGCCCGAGACAAGTTAACAAAATAAAAAGCGCTGCCGCAGACGAGTATCTCGTCTGCGGCAGTACTGTTTTCTCTTTTTGACTTTCTGATGTTCCGCCTTATAGCTTTCCAATGTGCGCCGTATCCGCTGCGGGCTGTTCAGTTGCGCAGGGTGCATGTTTCGCCCGCATCCATATCAAGCACCCTGCCGTTGATGCTGACCTCCGAATCGCTCAGCCAGTATACCTCGGCTTCCGACTCGCGATATGCGTTATAAATTAGCTTTCTGCTGAGCCTGCCGACCGAGTATACCTTTATCGTAAATGCGGTTGTCGCACCGCCGTTGTGACGGTAGATATCCAGTGTATATGCCTCGTCGGGAGAGATCGACCGAGCAAGGAATTCCTCATCCGAATTTTCAAAGTTAACAAGAGGATGAATAAAGAAGCACATAACCGCCGCGACCACCGTGCATGCAGCGATAACGGCAAGTTGTTTGCCGTTGCCACGCACCCTCTCTCCGCCCTGCCGCTTCATCTCGCAATGTCGCGAAATCGAAACGCAAAGCAGCCCGATAAACTTGATTTGCAGCATCGGAAGCAGAAACAGCACGGTTTTCAGGAATACTTCAAACGTGTCATACGGCGCATCGCGCGGAATGAGCCGCAGCAGCGGAAACAGCAGCCTTACCGCAAGCTCGCCGACAACATAGCCCGACACGTCGAGCAGTGCAAGCATCCATGCGCTTATATTTCGCCCGCGCCGTACGATAAACACAACAAACGCGACGCCGAAGCCTACGCCCGATACAACGCTCAGTATCCGACACAAATTTGTCATCGCAGTCGAATGCCTGAACAGTCCGACGGCGAGTATCGCCCATCTGACTACCGCCGCCGCAAAGCCCCATGCCGCGGCGCGCAAGAGCAGTTTTTTATCCGGGGTAGCCGCGGTTTCGAGATTTACCGTTTTCTCTTCCATAGTTACCTCCCGATTATAATGCTTTACTCTGCCGTGTCACCGCACACGTGCGGGAAAAGGTGTATTGCGGAGACGCAAAGAATGCCATGCACAGACGATTATTCTGAGCATATATGCGGCATACAAAAACATAAGCGAGACATCACAGCCGCACACGATAGAATAATCCGAAAGCATGCGATACGACGACGCCATACCCGAAATCGGCGGGAAGAATCTGACGCAAAGCAGAAACAGTGCAAGCGCCGCGGCGCAGCTGACAAACGCAGACGGCAGGTCGATGCAGCCCGAAAGTCTCGGAATTATAAGCAAGCCCACAGCCAAGGAAACGACGACAGCCGGGAGTATGAGCAGCAGCATTTCGGATATGCCGAACTCTGACGCAGAAAAATATCTGCCCGAGAACAGAAAAACTATCAGAAACGCAGCGGCGGCATTTAACAGCCCGTCTGCGAGCGATATCAGTACTTTTCTGAGTCTGCGCCGCCCGAGCGATGCGCTCTTTACGCGGTGTAATGCTCCTGCGTCTACCTCGGTCGGTACGTCATGCTTTGATTCCGTCGAGTGAGCGGCGGAAGCGGCGCTTACGTCGGTCTCATCCGCTATGCCGTCGGCACCGACGCATTCTTTCACACCGCCGTTTTTTGCTCTGCGGTCGTGCACTGCGGCGGCGACGCAATATGCCGTCATACATGCGGATATGATAATTAGCGGGATGGGGTAAAGCGGCTGCCCGCTCACCGCGAGATTGATAAGATATCTTACTCCCAATGCCGTTTCAGACAGATACAGCACCGCTTCAAGCCATGCGACACGCACCACGCGGCGACAGAAGATAAGATACACCGCGAGCACTATCCATGCAAGACCGACAACAAGCGCAAGCATGCATACCCACCTGCTGACTCCCCCATCCATAGCAGCGTATCCGAGTGCTGTCAGATAGGCGTAGATTAGAAAAGAATTCGATATGGAAAAGCCCGAAAGCAGAGTCACGTCTATCAACAGAAATGAAAGTATTTTCACGCCAATGACATACCAAGAAATTGATTTAAAGGTCTTAACCGAAAACATATGGTATCACCCCATTTACAGCACGCTTATAATAATCCGCTACACTCGAAAGCTCATCGCCATTATTAAAATCCACGTGTTGACAACGTTCGTTATGCATGATATTATAAATTTTATTATGCATATCCCACGCTATCAGCATTGAATATTCACTACGAGTCCACTCGGGAGAAACCGGATACAAATCATTATAGTCGAGAAGCGCACAAATAATTGCAATTTGCTTTTTTGCTCACAAATATCTACCGATTCTCTAATTTGTACATTTGGATCATCCGCCCCTCGAGCATCAACCGCACAAACAAAGTTATACTTTGCCCATTCAGATACATTTTCACTTGATTCGACAGAATCATATATCTGTAATACATCGCCCGATTTAGTCTAGGCAACATAAACTCTACTATCTGCTTGACATCGCCCTGCGCGTTTGTTCTGTAATAATAGCGCACGGGGGTAGTCGAGCCGCCGATATAGCAGATAGCCGACCAAATGTTGCCCATCTCGTCATAGATGAAGTGATAGACATCCTTGACCGACGAGCCGCTCTTCGTGCGCTCCATTCCTACGACCTTGCTGCCGTCGAGGATATAGCGATCGGTATATCTGCCGCTTACATTTTTCTTGATGCGCATTCCGTCCTTATTATAATAATAGTTTATGCTGCTTCCGCCGCTTGCGGAGCTGTGCAGCCGTCTGCCCGTCTCCCACTCGAAGCTATAATTCTTTCCGTTATAATACGAGAGAGGATTGCCTATCGCGTCATATGTGATAGTGTGACCGTTATACAAGGCGAGCAGATCCTGCTAGCCCGTGTTATCGGAGTATACATAGCGGTTCTTTGTGACCTTTCCGCTCGAATCGGTTCTTGTAACATCCGTTATATTACCGAATTCATCATAAGCATACTCGGCAGAGCGCAGGTCGATTCCCATGCTCAGAGGGCTGTGTACCTCTTTTATAAGCTGATTATATCTATCATAATTATAATCAACAAAGGTATACGGAACACTGTCGTACCTATACTCCGCATGCTTTATATTTCCGATATTATCATAGCTATAGTTGGCAAAGGTCTGCACTCCGCCGAAGTTTTTTCTATACCCTACCATCACGCCATACTCGGTGGTGTAGCTCGATGTAAGCTTTCCGAGACTGACCGCAATAGACACAATGTAATTATACATTATCTACACTATATTGTCAAGCGGTTGTATAATAGTGTCACAATGAAAAGCAAAGCAACTGACATTAATAGTAAAAGGAGCGAGCCAAAGCCCGCTCCTTCTGACATTGTGAAACAAATAACAATAAGCAATCAGTGCTAAACAGAAGTTTCCAAACTGACAATACTCTGTATTTCCTCACTCAGCCACTCGCGATTTATACTTAAATTATATTCGTACGAAGCTTGTGTAAAATAATTCTGTATTGATTCTTTACTATCTCTGTTCGGAAAGGTTTGAGGACAAACATCAGGCATCCCCATTGATGTCCAAAACTCCATTAGTTCCAATAAACCTTGCAAACAGTCTGCACTAATATTATCTATCACGTTTTTTAAGAGACATGCTCTCCACTTGCTTTTTTGAATAACAATATCTGCAGCATCTTTCCTGGCAAGTGCTTTCATGATATTATCAAATTTTGCAGAATCATCTTTTTCGCAAATAAGTAAAATAATTTCATCTGTTTGTTCGTTAATATCAGTCAGCAATCCGTCAAGGTATTCTACCACATCAGCACGTGTTATCAAAGGCGAGTTTTCGTTATTACCAAACAGCCCCATTGTCATTAGTTTCCAAGTGACTTTAAATCCCATACTTTTTAAAATATATAATTTATTCATGGCATGATCGGAATTCCGTTAATTTCGCCTCCAGGCACAAACATACTTTCAAATCGAAAACTTCATAATTCGGCACTGTCTACAATATGACATATACACAAAAAGCGTAATCCATTTTATAATGCTTATTCGAAAATCATTTTCAGATTATCCTCCCAAGTTTCATCGTCTAAGGCTTTGGCACATTTCAGACAGTTTGTATATGCATTCATAAGCAATCCCCTACCTTCATATTTTTTCACCCTTTCTAAAATGCAAAACGCTCCCGGCCAATTCATATCTTGCAGCCATTCCATCATATCGGTCAAATATGATTTTAATTCGTTGTCTGATCTTTCCGATATAATTCTCGCACAATTATCCCAAACATTTTTTCCGTAAGGGTAACATCTTGGTTGAAAAAAAGCACTAAAGCATTTAACATCTCGCGCTAACATAATGCCACGCTCTTGCTCTGCAATATCATTATTCCAATCAAGCAAACTCATTATATAATCTATATCGATCATGTATTAATCACCATCCCATTTTACTTTAGTAACAACAGATTTAACCGCATGTGTCCAAATTGAATCCGGGCCAGCATTTTTCCATTCTTCCACCGTATGTCCAACTGGATATACACTGACGTGCGTAAGTCCATCTTGGACTGCATAAACAATACCTGTGGCGTTTATAGCCTCTATAGTTGTTTCTACACATACCTCTCCCGGGGTGGTGGAAAACGACAAACCTCTGCCATCATCCAAATCCTTAGCTTTGGGCGTCAAGTTACCTGGATTCGAACCGCCGTACCTGTATATCTTCGTTTCATTTTGAGAATTTTTAATTCTTGCCGGTGCCAATTCCTCCGCTTGACTAGCTTTCTTCGCCCTTACTTCAGCTGCAGATTTGAACGAAGATTCTACAGGAGACCTCGGTAAACTTACCGTCGGAAGTTCTACAACTTGAGGAATTATGAGCGCAGTTAACGCCAAAAATCCCGCACAAATGAAATCGCTAAAATGAGCAAGCTCTCTTAACCCCTCACCGGAAGGATCATAGCGATTTATGGGATTATTATTGCAATACGCAAACATATTTGACGCCACTGGCTCAATGTCAGTAGTTACGTACCCATCTGCGTTGTTAAATCTACCTATCTCCGGGTCATATCTGTGTGTTCAGCCGGTACCAAAAAGTCAAGAACTATTTTTGCTCAGCTGATTCTCTATGTGATACGACTTCGAGTATACTTATATGTATCGGACTGACTCGAAAATTTTCGAGCCGGTCCATTTTCTTTACTACCCGATTATCAGGTTGCCATGCATATCATAGAACTTGACATTGCGTTTTAAGATAGCCTTCTCAAAAGCCCTATACGCATTCGTTGTCTTGGCCACCCCATCCAATGTCGGAACGATAACCTTGTCCACTCTTCCCTGCCGAACCGCTCTTTGCATTTCTTTAAAGCCCTTTGCGGTAATACTGAGCCCGGCATTGTCAAAAGACTCTCCGATAACCGTCAAGCTCATCCTGCTTGCGCAATCCATAACTCCGGTTCTCATTCGGTTCAATTCTTCCCAGCCGTCATCTGAGCAATAATAGAGCCACACACGGTTTGATACTTCTGCGGTAGAACTATCGTCATTTAAGTTCATTATATCATGGAAACACGAAAATTTCCACTCTATTTGAATCTTGCCGCCCAAAGAAATCTTAACCGACTTTATAAGAGAATCCACCAGCGGCTTATCCATATGCTCAAGCGCAAGAAGTCTTGCAAGAAGTTTATGTTCCGTATTGTCATTTTGCGTCGGAGAGAGCTTTTCGATTTCTGCAGCTATGCTGTCAGTTTCCGCTTGCAGAGAATTAATGTGTTCGGTGTTTGTCGCTGACTTCTCTCTATAGTCGCTGTCGCTGATTTTTCCGTCAATCAGCGCCTCAAACAGTTCATTGTTCTTTGCAAGTAGATTTGATTTCTTTCGCTGCAATTGGGATTGTCTCAACCGGAAATTATGAATCGTTTTTTTGCTGTCCGGCTTGCGACTGCCGATTTCGGCATCTGCGTCAATAATTGCCGCAGCATATTTCTTCGCCATAGTCAACACCGTTTGCTCTAACTCGTCTTCAAGAATTCTGTTTCCGAAACAATCAACATTCGTAACACTGTGAGTATGGCATTGGTAATACGGATACTTTGCCGGATGATACGCAAGTGCATAACCGCAATGGCCGCACCGAACATTTCCGCAGAAAAGCCTGTTGGTTTTTTCGTTCTTGGCTTTAACATGCTTTTTTAATTTTGGTTGAACGCTGTCATACACACTTTGGGATATAACTACCGGCAGCATATCCGGAACAACTACCCACTGATTCTCAGGTTGTTGAACACTTCGCTTTGAGCCTATACTTTCTATCTTGGTACGACCGTATATGCTCTTACCTGTATACCGTTCATCCTTCAGTATCCTGCGAACGGAAGAAGATGTCCATATCCTGCCGTAGTTATCATCTTTCAGATACCGTTTAAAGCCTTTCTGCTTAGCAAGTGCCGCCATCGGAGGAGGCACTTTTTTATCATTCAGCATCTTGGCTATTTCCGTCGTGCTCTTTCCTGAATCAGCCCACCAGAAAATCTTTCTGACGATTGGCGCCGTATCTTTGTCAACAATCAGCTTATATTTTTCTGTCGGAGATTTCGTATATCCGTAGAAAGCAAAACTGCTGTGATATTTGCCGGCGGCGAAAAGCTGCTGCTTGGCAATCCTCAGCTTTTGGGAGAGTTCCTTACTGTACAAATCATGCATTATGTTTTTGAAACCCACATCCACCATTCCTGCCGATCCGTATTGCAAAGTCTCGCTGTCATAATCGTCATTGACGGAAATAAACCGTATCTGCAAAAACGGAAATATCTGTTCAAGATAATCGCTGACTGCGATATAGTCTCTGCCCCAACGGGAGAAGTCCTTGACAATGATGCAGTTTACCTTTCCCTGTTTTGCAAGCTCAAGCAGTTTCGTCACGCCGGGACGGTCAAAGTTTGTCCCACTTCGGCCGTCATCTGCAAATTCAATGACTTTAACTGTTTTGCTCGCAAACTTCGTACTTATTGCATCGTCTATCAGCCTTCTCTGATTGGATATGCTGTTGCTCTCCTCTTTTTCCGCCGGATCAAGATCTGCGTCCTCAAGAGATAATCTCAGGTACTTTGCGATAACATATTCACTCATTTTCTCTCTCCTTTTCTTCAATCATTTCGTACAACGCAGAAAACTCATCCCTGTATTTCGGATATATTGTAATTGCGTTTTCTTCATCAATCTCAATACGGTCAATCAGCGCAATGCACATCTCTCTGGTAAGCACCCGTGCTCTCGAAAACTTCTTAAGCGAGACTATATACGGATTTCGGCGTACCCCTTCAACATCAATGGTCTTTTCCTTAACCGCCACCAGATCCATATGCTCTTCGCATGATTTGATCTCGGCCTCATACTTGGATTTATTGAAAAGATAATCCTCTTCGCTTATAACCCCACTGATATAGCTTTCAAAAGACGTGCGCAGCAACAGGTTAAGCCTCCCAAGCCGTTCCCGTAACTGACGAGTTTGAAGACTTTTGTCGTCGGATAGGTTGTTCCTTAGTAATCCTGCATTGTGGTTTGTTATACGCACCATAAGTTCATCCGCAAGCTTAACCTGATTCTTAATGAATGTCAGCACTGCGTCTTTCAGCTTTTCTTCACGGATCGTTCGCCTGTGAGAACAGGCACGGTCCTTGTGATTACGGTAGCCGGAACATCCGAAATACCAAGCTATATTTGTCGCTGTTATCTTTGTCCTGCCACGGTGCATAAACCGTCCGCATTCCCGGCAAAATATAAGCCCCTTGAATATGTTTTCGGGATTCTTACTTTTTCCCAGGAAGGAACGCCTTCTATCTCCTTCAGCCTGCATCAGCTTTTGAACAGCATCAAAAACCTCTTGTGATACGATTGGTTCATTGACATTTTCAACGACATTCCATTGATTTTCGGAAATATAAGCTTTTTTCTTGCCTTGATATAACCGTGAGACGGTCTTGCCGGAAAGCATATGTCCTAAATAAGTGCGATTGTTCAGCGTTCGTATAATCGCATTTATATCCCAATGTGAGTTTTCACGGCACTGATGCAAAACGCCTTTTTCATAGAGGTACTGCCTTGGTGTCGGATATTTCTCGTCCATCAGCTGCATAATGGAACGAACGCTTTTGCCGTTTCGCCTCAACTCGAAAATCTCACGGACAATGGATGCAGCCGGTTCATCAATAAGATACGGATGCTTTTTATCTCCGGACAATTTATATCCGAACGGAGCGCTTTTTACATTGAACTCACCCGCACGCTTTTTGGCTTCAAACGCCGAACAGATTCGCATTGATTTATCCTTTGCATATGCCTCGTTCATTAGATTTTTTAGACTTACATACAAATCCTTGTTGTTGGCATTCGGATCGGTGTTATCAAAATGTTCCAGCACGGAAATAAACCTTGTTCCCATAAACGGAAAAATCTTTTCGATATACTCGCCCGTCTCAATATAATTGCGCCCAAATCTCGACAGATCCTTGACAACAATGCAATCAATAAGTCCCTTTCGCAAATCGTTCATCATCATATCAAAACCGGGGCGGTTAAAATCCGTCCCGGTTTCGCCGTTGTCACGATAGACTTTCACTAATTTCAGATCAGGGACGCCGCTCACATAATCAACCAATAGCTGTTCTTGATTGTTCAGGCTTTCGCTGTCTTCTCCCAAACCGCCGTTTTCAACGGAAAGACGAACATAAATACCAACGCGGTATTTCTTTGTGACAGTCGTATCTTTGGTCTTTCCCTGTTCAGGTGCCGCAAATAAAGCGGCAATTTTATCGCGTCGGCTTCCTCTCGCCATTCGCTATTCCTCCTTACTCAACTTTTCCGCAATATAGTTTTTTGCTATTTCATACTGGCTTTGATACTTGAAAAAGACTTTGAATCGATTACCTTCGAATACATCAATGTGATCCACCAGCATAACAAGCAATGCCCTGTCGAGAGCGTGTATCTTCCGGTACTTTTTGAAAAACTCTACCCAACTGTTATCAGCTGACTTCTCCGATACAACTTTATTGAGCTCTTCCTGATGCTTTTCAATTGCCTGCCGGATGTCCTCACACTTTTGTTCGTAGATCGAAATATACTCCGTAAACATCTTTTCGTCGATAATTCCGTCCGTGAACTTTTCAAATGTCAGTCTTTTGTAGTTGCTGTTGCGTTCAAGCTCCTCCTTTAACTTCTCGATCTTCCTGTCAATCAGTTGAGCTTCTCGCTCCTGTTCAGGAAGTCTTTCGATATACCGCAGCATTTTATCAATCTCAATAACCGCTGCTATATGCTGATTGATAATTTCAATCAGCGAATCGGTAATGGAACTTTCCTTTATACTGTGCATGGAACACGCCGTTTTGTCATGCCTGTGCGAAGAACAATTGTAATAAACATACCTCTTGTCCTTGTATGTCACATAACGACGCGTCATAACCTGATGGCAGTCTGCACAGAACAAAAGCCCGGATAACATATATACCGTATCTCTTCCGTTCGGGATATTGTAATCAACAAGCAAAAGCCGTTGTACGGTTTCAAACTCCGCATTACCGACAATTGCCTCGTGCGTATTTTCGGTAACGCTCCAACTGTCTTCTGCACGATTGACAGCTTTCTTCACCTTATAATTCGGACGGTATCGTTTTCCCTGTACAAGACATCCTGTATACACCGGATTGGACAGTATGCGGAGTACCATGCCGTGGCTCCATTTTGAAACCTTATTTTGCCTGAATCCGGATTTGAATTTCATACCGATTGAACGCTTGTAATCCGCCGGGCAAAGCACTTGTTGCTCATTCAGCTTGTTTGCAATTCCCTGATTGCTCATCCCACCGAGCTTACAACGGAAAATGCTTTGTACGATACCTGCGGCGTACTCGTCGACTATCAGATGCTTACGCTCAGAATCTTTCAGATACCCATATACCGGAAAGGAGCATACCAAAAGTCCTTTGCTCATCCGATAATCGCAGTAACTTCTCATCTTTATCGAAATATCTCTGCTGTAGGTATCGTTGATGAGGTTCTTTAATGGGATATAAAGATTGTCCGTCTGAAAGTCGGAATCCGCACTGTCGTAATTATCATTGATGGCAATAAATCGGACGCCGAGAAACGGGAATAACTGCTGCAGATATTTTCCCGACTCAATAAAGTTTCGAGCAAACCTCGACAGGTCCTTAACAATAACGCAGTTGCAGCGACCGGAACGGATCTCTTCCATCATTTCCTGAAATCCGGGACGGTCAAAGTTTACGCCGCTATAGCCATCGTCGACCTTTTCTCCGATCAATCTGATTTCGGGATGCTTTTTTAAAAACTCCAAAATCAGCTGCCTTTGATTTTTTATGCTGTTGCTTTCAACCGCTTTTTCCTTATCTTCGCTTGAAAGACGCAGATACATAATGCCTGTGTATTGTGCCTTGGTTCTCATTTTTTCTCCTTTCTCCAAGGCGTCAACACAAGCGAACGCCTCAGACTAAATTACTGAAATAATCCTGCAAGCAGTCTTCAAGCGTCCGTTCTGTTTCCGAAAAGGAAACCTGGACAACACAGCCGTTGCAGCGGAAACAATATGGATTCCCGATTTGTCTCAGGAACTGTTCGATGCGCTCTTCTTTTGATAAACCGGGGTCGATCTTTACATCCTTGATATCAATAAGAGAATCCGCATCAACGGTGTTGATATTCACTGTTTTCATCTTTTTCAGGTCGTCAGGTGTGATATCATTTCGCATAACAACCTCCTTCACCGATAAAATCGGCTATACTTTATTCATTCAATCCCTCCTTCTTTTTTTTCGATAGTTGCGTATGTAATATTGAACACAACAGCAATTCTGGCAAGTAAAAAGCATCCGAGCTTTTTTATTGCTCGGATGCTTTCCATGCTTTCTGTTGCCTTGATCGTTAATTCGCGCTTTTTCGTTCCGGTACAGAGCAGTATTCCTTGTACACATTATCAAACAGCTTCAGCAAACTGTCGACCGGACTTTCGGCATCATTCTGAGATAAATACTCAAACCGTATACCGTTCTCCCGAAACTGCTGCACAATTTTCAAAAGCTCCGAGACATCTCGGCTGATACACGATTTATCACAGGCAAGAATCGTATCAACACCTTGCCGTTTCGCAACATTTAATAGGTACTCCATCATATTCTCATTTGCGATTCCCGAAATACCGTCAAGCGCAATTGCGGCGGCGACTTCGTAATTATTCTCCTCTGCGTACCGCTCCAGCTGCCGACGCTGACTGTCAACAGCTTTTTGATTAAGGGCGGCACTTCTCGCATAGATTATCGCTTTCATTTTATCTGCCTCCTGTGAACTTTTTGACTTTTCGACCATTTTAAAGAAATACGGAATTCCTGCCTGATACGGATAGAGAGTAAAATTGTCATCTCCCCATAACCGCAATGCGTGTCCGCCCCTGTTTTTTCTTAAAACAAAGCGCTTGGAGTTTTTGAAAAGCATTTCAATATGCGCTCCGCTGTATCGGCTTTCAAAATCGATCAAAGTGAAAATATATGATTTTTCCGTTTCCTTTACATGCATCTTGATCGTGTAGGCCTCCAATGCATTCTCATGATTTTCGGAGACATATAAGCCATCCTTTAACATACCGCATCTCCTTTACCCATAAATCACGTCACCGAAAAGAGCATACTGAACAATGCAATCTGCACCCTCAGCGTCGATCACACCGGTTTCAAGAGAACCGTTTTCAACAACATAGCCATAACAGCTGCCGATATAGGTCGCCAGACCACGCAAAAATTTGTCCAGAGTCAGCGTATACACTTCATCGGACTCGCAATCATACAAACGAAGTTCTCCGCCTTTACTGATCTGCTCGCTTGCATATTCTCCGAGATATTCTCCGACAACCTCTGCCCGGCTGCACCAGTAGGTGATACCGCCTTCAAGTGCCGCACACATAATGTCGTCGATATCCTTATCGCAAACCTTTGCGGAAACATTTGCCGATAACATATAGTACGGGTCCGTTTTTTCCGTTGTTATCCTTTCGTACGGAAGAACATCTCCGCTTAGAAAACGGACCGCATACCATTTTTCCTTCGGCATCTGCTCCGAAGCACCAAGCATCGCTTCGTCTCGACCGCAATCTGAACAGATATAAATATCTGTATAACGGCTGAGAGCATTTTCCGCCATATCTTTTTTCATGTGGTGCTGCCCACAGCGTGGGCAAGGCATATTCAACGCAGGAATGTCCTGCAACATTTTATAAGTGGCGATATGCTTATTCAAACTCTGTTTTTCCATAACTTCATCCTCCAAATCAGTCTTAGTCAGCAGTACCCGCGTAGGGTACTGCCTTTTCCTTTGATGATCGCTGCTGTATTCGCCCAGCGAAGCATTTCTTCTACACCGTCGAAACGGAGCTTACCTTGAAGCGCATATTCCAAATGTTCCTTTTCCCAAGCGGTTTGCTCCATTCCGAGCTGCTTATATCGTTCGGCAACGATCTTATGTGCCCGGCCGATAGCAGCATTTTCTTCTTTTGTCATTACGATAATCTCGGTGACAGCACCGTTTTCATCTGCTTTTCTTTCAACCGTCATTTATCTCATCCTCCAAAATCAATTCTTCCGCATAAAAAGAAGTTGCGCCTATAACAGGGTGATCCAGTTGATACGGTGCTTGCGCTTCGTTGATTGTGCCAGCCACGGTGAATACTTCGTCCGGATGCGCTTCAAGATACTCAAATTGCTTTTCCTGCTCATCGTTTTCATACAATTCGTTCTCTGCCACCACCTCAAGATTGATCTTCACCTTATCACCGGCTTTTATTTCACGGTTTATGTTCTGAGAACCCATTGATGCCTCCTTAAAAATAAAAGGTCTTGTCCACGGGAATGTCCTTGATTTCGATGTTTGCGTCTTTGAAAGCATTCTCAATAGCGGTCGTGAAAGAAAATGCGTAAGCGCTTCCGTTTTTGTCGATATACGCCTCAAGCGCATCCTCAACGGCCTTCACTGCATCTTCAAGCGTCTCCTCAGCCGTATCAGCCGGAATAACACCGGTCATTATGTGATGGCAGGTTGCGTTTTGCCTGAACCGTACTATAATGCCGGGATGTACCGTGACGCCATCATACCGCATATCGGTTTGAATATACTTTAAGATATCCCCGACGGGCACCTGCGCCAATTCAATTGCACAGCGCATAAGCTCCGCACTGAACTCCGGCGTCATAATGGAATTTTCAGGCGTTTCCTTCAAGATCTGCGCGCAGACCTTGTCCGCATTCACATTTTTCAGATTGTTCGTTCCAACGCTGATCACATGGTCAATTGCCATACGCAGCATCGGTTCGCCATACTTTTTGCGAATCTCCGCAATTTGCTTGTTCATCTCATTTACCTCCGTTTTCCGAATGATTATCCGATGTTGCAAGCCCAAACCTTTTCAAGGCTTGCTTCATTGTCCCGGACTTTTCACCGTAAAGGTCATTGTCCCGGACATTTTCCCAATACCAGTCACTATAATCGGTATCCGGATTTTCCCATTTCAGCAGTTCGGTATCATCGTTCCAACCGCCTTTGAGAAAATCACTTACTTCTTCCTCTGTTTTAAGCAGCCGTCCCATCCAGGTCTTGTCCGCAGATTTCGCTTTTGAACTGTCATTGAAACCATCCGGATTATTCAGGCAATCCCTTAAAAGCTCAAAATCGTATTTTGCCATTTCGTCAAGGGTGTAGAGATAGTTTTCTTCCTTCAATCCCTTCCAATTGTAAACGATCCCTATGAGCATGGTTCGAGTGCTCAGGACATCCGAGAAATACTTCACATTGTCTGCTACGGACGCCTTGAAATATAACTCGTGCAAATGACCGCAATCGATTCGCTCATTTGTTTCCCTGTCGATGATCGCCAATGCGTGAAAATCGTTTGCGGAGCTATCCCCGTCGAACATGACGAAGGTAGAAAAAAGAACACCGTCAACGATTTCTTCCGCTGTCTTATCCGGTAAAGACAGCCAACAGTCTCTAATGGTTTTAATCCCTTGTATAAATTTTTCTTGCTGCTCATTTCTCTGCATTCAAATCAACTCCTTTTAATTCATAGACTACATCCGCTTTTACATATCGTTTCTATAGGTCAGAATGTGCCAGTAGTAATCATACTCGTCTCGAAAATCAATATCCTCCTTGCCTTCTTTACGGAAAGATTCAAGAACATCGAAAATCTCGTCAACAACATCTTCCACCGGAACATTCCTTATATATTCTTCAGGAGAATACCTTTCCCCCTCGGTGCCTCCGAAATAAAACCAGCCGTCTCCTATTCTGCAAACGGTGCCGTGATCGGCATTGGGGTCCTCCGCAAAAACGACCAGTTTCGCCTTTATTCCGGATTTAATCATCTCTTTCGTAATCACCATATTTTCATCGTAATCAGCCACGGTTATCTTCCTCCTCCGGATATGCTGTGCCGAATTCTGCGATGTTTAAAAGGCTTTTGCTTGTCCAACCGCACACGGCAACCAACAAATCCTCAATGCTGTCATCCAGAATCGCCTTTGCAAGATAGTATCCGATGCGCTGTTTCTTTTCATCATCGGAAACAACCTGCGCAACAAACGCCTCGCCGAGCTTTTCCGACATTTCCGGGCTTCCCATAACCGATTGAAGTCGTTCCCGTGTCCTATCCGTCGTCTTTGGAAAGAAACTTCCGGCCGAAGTCATCGGTTTTACAGTCAGGGTATAAAACAAACGAGAACTTTCATCGCCGTTATGATATAATCCCAGGGCAGTTTCACTGCCGGCGCAGAGTTTTTTATAAAACTCACTTTCTTCCTCGTTGTTCAGTACGGTATAGAAATTCTGCTCTGCATTCTTTTGCTGTTTATCCACCCACCTGTAAACCTCATCAAGAGAGGAAGCAACATATAATTCATTAACTGCACCGTCTTCAATGGCCAACTCATGAGAGTTTTCCTCATAGCAAACATAAACCGTATTGCTTTTCATAACCGCAGCAGGCTCTGCCGCTTGTCTTTTCTCATCGACATCAGCCAGACGGTTGATCGCCCTGATCAGCGCCGGCAGCTGATGCTCAAAAAAATTTTTTCCGTACATTGTCTCGTGAAGTTGAAATCCCATTTTTATTTCTCCTTTTTCATCTTTTGGTTTTTAAGATACACCTGTCTTGCGCTGAGGCCTTCTTCATAGAGTTCGCAGCGCTCCATATCCGGCGTCCTTACTTTAATGGACGGTTCTTCTTTTCGTCCGAGCATGAATTCTTCCCTATGCTCCCAAAGCCAACGCCGATGAGCTTTTCCTTGCTCACTCCGTTCGACCCTGCAGCAATAACCCCTGCCATCCTCCTTATAACGGTCAAGCCATTTGCAGCCATGACAGTTTTTGACCTGATATTCTGCGTTGCCGGTATTGTTCATACAAAACTTCCTTTCTGCTTTTCGTCTTTTAATGTGTAATGTTTAACGATGACAGCGAAATACGGATACCCGTCACGCTATCTTCTTTAATGTCGGCGTCCACATAGAACTGCACACACCGTATATACTCGCCACGCTGTACCCCCGTCCGCCATCCGGCAGAGCTGTGCCGATGTACTTCATCGGAAGCACAACATCCTTTTCAAGCTCTATTTCAAGAATTGAGCCTGCACCGGACCAGTTGTCATAAAGACCGCATACAGCCGACTTATCAAGAGTGACTTTTCGTTTCCGGACAGTTCCGTTTTCACCTTTATCTTTCATCGCCTCGTTCAAATCAAACAGCTGCTCCACAGTCATCTCCACAAAAAAGGTCAGTGCATTCATATGCGAAGAACAATTATGAACTTCGGCACGAAGGCTTTTCAGCAATTCGCTCCCCGAATAATCGCAATGACGCATAGCCCGATTAAGCTGTCTCTTCTTGTATCCCTGCTGCCTTGCAAGCCAAAGAACAGATGCTTCTTCCTGGATCACATCTCCAAATCTTGCGTTATAGTGCGGAAAAATGTCATTGCAAACGAAGTCATAATTCCCGTCGCCGGTATCCACGATGATATCCACGCATACTTTTTGCTGAAGATAATGGTCCGTCGGGAGCTCAACGGTAACGTGCTCACGAATCCAGTCAACAATAAACTCTTCGTTATCATCAAATGAAAGCTCCGCATCGGTCCAATGCTTCTTAACGGTATCAATCACATCATCTTCATATTCGAAAATCAAATCCTGATACCAGCAAAACAGGTCCTCATTGAACACCTCGCGTGGATTGTCTGCTTCACACCACTTGATAATCGTGTTGTTTTCGGCATAATCATGGTAGTCCGCATAGATCTCGCAGGAAAAGAAGCCTTCATCCTTGTGATAATCGCAGGAAGTGTGATGAAAAATAATATCGGTAATAATCTCCGCAAGTCTCTTGTCCTTTTCCATAGTCATTCCTCCTGCTGATTCTTTTTGATCCGGGCATACTCATATTCTTCAAATCTGCACATCCTCATTGTCCGTCCTTCCTTTTGTAAAAATCCCGAGATAATAGTACTTTCCGTTGTTCGTTCCGAATGTTGCATACCGTGCGTGCATCCTACCGTCCTTACACAGCACATGGTCGTGCGGTTCTCTGATTTGAAAGCCGCACATTTTGGACTGTGGGTTTAACCCGATCGGATAGGTTGCGTCGAGAAAATTCCAGTACAACTCCTCGCTGATTTCCTCTCCCGGTTTGCAGCAATCGGCAAAGTCGCCTTTCCATTGTTCTCTTGTAAACATCGTCATCCTCCTCAGTCCGCTTCGACAAACATTTCTCTTAGGATGGCGTTTGGCAGCTCACAGATTATTACGGCTTTCCCGTCAGTAACAAGCGCCGTTTTAATCGATCCCTCCACAGCCTTTACTCTGAGAAATTCCAGATCCGTAACAGGCGACCACCAAAAATCCTTACCGGGTTCCGATGGTTCTTCAAGCTGCTGTTTCAAAGAAGAAAGTGTGCCTTCTTTTCCCGGAGATAGGCCGGATAACTTCCTGTATTCATCCACACTCAGTATCTGCCTGTGGATGAGTATTCCTCTGCCTTCATTTCTGCTTTCGATTTTCATTACGATTCCTCCTTATTTATATAAAATGAATGCGTATGAAATTTGGAATACGGTAATGAAAATGGCAAGTAAAAAGGAGCCGCAATACTGCGACTCCAATAAAAAAGGTGCGAAAGCCAAAGCCTTCACACCTATACTAACTTTATCCGTGTTCTATATCTTGCTATTCTCCCTGAGAAAGCCTTTGATCCGGTCCATATCAAGACGTTCAACCAATTCTCTGGCTCCGCCTTGCCGAGTAATATATGCCGATTCCCCGGTTCCCACATATCCCAGCAGCTGCGAATACGGATCATATCCTGCAGCTTGAAGTGCCGATATGACCGTTTTCATAGCAGCTTCAAACTGCATTTGATCCACATTCATCTCTCCCTTATGTTGTAGTATTTTAGCATAAGCTGTCGAGCAATTCAATCGTTAAGGACAATTTATGGGACTCTGATCAGAGAATTACCGCAAATACCGCACCTGAATTTCTCGGGGTGCTGTATAAGCTTACTCATTTTTTCACGGCAGAACTCCTTCCCACAGTGCTCACATTTGACCGCATATCGGTTAGTGCGTTTTTTTCGGATAGATTCAAGCCCCTTTTCTTCGGCGCTTGTTGTCCGTTTGATGGTATACTGCGGCAAAAGCCGGTTTACAGTCAGTGCAAGGTCTTTCCATTTCCCTTTGTGGCCGTAGCACCCCTTTACCGTATGAAGCAGTTCGTGCATAATCGTATTCTTTGCAGCCTGATCACTGACACTATCCTGCAGAAGTCTTGCAGATATGCTGATATCGAAAATCCCAGGCAAACATCGTTTACACTGCCCCCAGCGGTTCTTTGCACGGGTATTGATGAGCCATTGATTCACCTCGCCCGGCTGAATATTGATCGAACTCAGATCTGCTTCACATTCAGATGCCAACATCTCTAAATCTTTCATTTGTTGTCTCCATTCTCATTTCATATTTTTAACTGTTTTTGCACATCAGGACTTTTTTCTTCTCAGGAAAAAAAGCAGCACTTTGACAGCAAGCCAAGCTGCAATCACAATCAAAAAAGAAAATTGTTTTCCCAATAATCGTGAAGCCGCAAAGGCCGCAAGAAAGGCAATTGCAATATCAACTGCGGACTTCAACAGAAGCAAAAGAAAAGGAACAGATAAGCACTTGACCATTTCCTTAAAATCCCCTTTTGTTTTTGCAAGGCTTTTATTGCTTCTCAGAAATCTCGCAAAATTACGCTCCGTTTTTCGGATCTTGCCGTCAATGGATTTCCATTCTCTCAATGTGCCGTATGTGTACGCCTCTTTCCTGCTGCATTCCAATTCCAAGGCATAACGCAGCTCCTGCACATACTCACCGTAGGCTTTAAGATGCAAGCTTGCCATATAATTTTCTCCCTTTCTTTGCAGCTTCTTCCCAAAACGGGTCGTATGCAAATGCGATGTCATACCAATCACCGCTGCCGTCATTCGCCTTGAAAATTTCAGCAAAGCAGCGTATACTGCTCTGCTTTCGGAATTCTTCCAATATCCTTTTAGACTTGAGAGACACCTTCACATACAGATCGCTGTAATGATGACTGATTTCCTCGGGCGGAACTCCGCCGTCCAAAAAGCATTGATACAAACTTTTTATCGTTTCCATAAAGTTCTCCTTTAACAAAGGGAGGCAGACTGATAACAGCCTGCCTCCGGTTACTTACGACGCCTTTTCCTTCGGCGGTCGGATCAGGTACTTCAAGTCGTAGTTCGTATACAGCTTGCCGTCCTTTTCTTTCTTGCGAACAATGACAACGCAGGCAACAAAGGTTCCCTTCAAGCCATCCGTCATCTTTTTCATATCCGGGGTATCCTGACCTTCTCCGGCAGCCCACGCCGCAACGGAAATCAGTCCGCCGTCCCCTTTGGTTGTATCCTTGCGGAACAAAAGCATATTCACATCGCCCTTGTCCTTTACATCGACGACATAGCCCTGAATCAGAGCCAGTTGTCTTGAATCTGTTAAATCATACGGGTTAACCATTCTTATTCAATCCTTTCTCGTCTGCTGTTTGCTCGCCAAACGGCTAAAATGTCCGATGAACTATGAAATATTTGTCCTCTGCCTTCGGGTCGGTTCCGATCGGAACAAAGCCCATTTCTCCGCTGCCATCGTCTCTTGCGTTACGATCTCGTGTTGCGTCAACACTCCACCACTGACCGTCTGCATAAACACGGTTCCACGCATGCCGAAATGTTTTGTCTGTGCGATATGTGCCGTCAAGCACATAGCACGGAATGCCTTGTGAGCGGCACATGGCCGCAAAAAGGCAAGCGTAATCGAAGCATACTCCTTTTCGGTTTTGCAGAACCGTTTCCACATCAAAGGTCTGATAAAAAAGCGTTTCGCAATCGTAATCATACGATATGTTTTCAATGATCCATTCCCGATAAACAGTCACTTTTTCCATATCGCTTTCGCAATGCACAGACAGCGAAGATACAAAGGTTTCAAACTCATTGTCCCACAGAATTGCCGCTCCGTTTCCTGTGCCGGTGTCTGCAATCTTCTGTGAGTCAATAACGATCCATATTGCAGCTGCCAACATAACAAGCGACAGCAACACCTGCACAGTTTTTCTCATTGTTTCAATCAGACGATGGAAGTGAGCACATAATCAACAAAGTGCTCTGTTCTTTCGTCCTTAACCTCCTTGCGGCTCTCCATGCGGTACTCTACCAATACGGGATCGCCGTTCTTCCGGCGTCCGGCACGAAATTTGAGCTCATCGTTGTCTATGACAAAGCGATGCACTCTTTTCAGTTCCCTGCCGCTTTCATGACGAACGGTATCTCTCACCAAAAGACTCCAACGGTTCTGCCCGTCATACGAGCGTTTGATCCCGGCGAATTCGCCCTGCAATATGCCGGCATTCAGATACGGCACACTTATCGGCTCTTCACCGATCACTTTACCGAAGACGGCCCGATCGGCAATTCTGTTATGATAAAAAGTTGAAACGCCGTTTTCGTCCTTTCGGTTATTCGTTGAAAGGTAAAAGTGAAGGTACAGGATACGACCCTCCTCCCCTTTTTCGATAAGCTCCTCTGCCAGACCGTCATAAGCAATAAACTGGATAAAATACAGAGGTCTTTTCTTCGTTTCGGGATCGGCATTGCCGCCCTTTACCTTCAGAGTTACCAATGCAACGCCTGTTTTTGGAGAATACACATCCCCTGCAATGATTCCCTGACAGTGCCCTGAGTTGATGTTTGTGCTGTGTAACGCCATAGTTGTTTTTCCTTTCTCAACAATAAAGAATTTTCAAGACACCGCCATGGAATCGGAAAATACAGAAAGCCTGAATATCGCTTTACCGCTTATTTCGTTCTGCGCACGATATAGACCTCATCGGAGCAACCATCGTCGTCATCGTCCTCCTCGTCGTCATAGTCATCTTCTTCGTCTTCTTCATCTTCGTCGCCGCAGCAGTAACCGCAACAGGTCGGCTGCGGATACTCATACTTGACGCCGTTGATTTTTTCAATGATCTCGCTGTCGGCGCTGAGTGCCGAACCGAAAGTTCCGTGTGCCTTTGACATCAGATCAAACATAACATTTTGGTAGATCTTTTCAAACGAAATCGATTCAACTCCCAGATACGCCTCGTTGAGCATCAATGCCTCAACCGCCTTATGCGTGTTGTCGATGATAGAAGTTATCGTCTCGTCAAGCAACAGCTGCAGCAGTTCAAACTCATCCGGTTTAAGAGCGAGAATCTGGAAATCTTCACGCATGCCGCACATATGGGAAAGTCTTTCGCTTTTCTGCAAGGTTTGCAGTTCCAGAAGATTGCCGGAGCAAACCATCTGATTCTTTACAGCCCCCGGAACAAGCAGGCATTCACCGACCAACGGATGATAATGATAGATCTCCTCACCGTTTTCGGTTGCAACCTTGACCCTTTGGGTAAGAACATACATCATATCCGGTTTCTGTTCCGTTGAAGGCTCGATTTGCGCCAACTCATCATAGAGCTTTTTCAGAGATTCCCGCATTGAAGGATCCTGCATCACCATTTCCGTAACCTTCGCCATAAATTCATTGTTGTTCATAGTACCGTTCTCCTTTTCAATATTTCATTCTGCATGCTTCCTGCTCTGAGCCGATCTGCAATCGGCAATCAGGCGATCGATTGCCGCATATGCCGCACTTCCCGGTTCATAGCGTCTGCGGCAGCCGATGAGCGTATCCGTAAGATAACCCATAGAATCTGCCTCCGGCTCTTTGAACTTTTCGATGATGGCGCCGATTTCTTCATCCGATGCGCCGAGACTTCGCAAAGTTCCGTTTGCCTTTGCCAGGATAAGAGCTTCCCGTGTCATATCCTGATTCCAATTTTGCACCTTGTCTTGAATTTGCATTTTGTATTCCTCCTTAATATTTTTAAAGGTTGCAGTGGGATATTGATTAACGCCGTCTCATTTGGCAAGTAAAAAGCGCCTCGATTTCTCGAAGCGCTGAAATTTATTTTCTGATATAGTGATTATCTGCCGGATTGCGCAGACCGAATCTTGAATGATCTACAATAGGGATCTCTTCTTCGGTGTACTCAGCCTCATATCCGTCATCTTCTATTCCGCCGAGCAATTCTTCCATATTCTCCGCTGCCGACTGTTCCGTCTCGGCGTGCCCGTCATCTCCGCAGTCACACTCGGTGTCCGGTGAGGGTAGCTCCGAAATCTCTTCTTCAAATTTCCAAAGCTCGCTTGCATTCAATTTCCTGAACAGATCGTTTGCCGGCGATCCTGCCCCGAAATCCTGACCCGAAAGCAATGCGCAGCATTCGGTAACAAACTTTCCGGCATCGTCATTTTTGCCCGTAAAGAGCTTTGCGATCTCGGCTTCGTTTGCCGTTTTGTTTTCCTTGATAATCCGGCATAGGTTCTCGTAAAATTCTTTCTCATATCCGAAGTTCGGAATTGATTTCAGCTGTCCTCCTCTGATTCCCGCAAGGAAGCACAAAAGCAGGGTGATTTTGTCGGCCTCCGCATTCCGAAGGTGTGCATCAAGCTCGTCCTTTTTACACCGGGATACATCTCCGACATTAGGGAAAAGTCCGTCAAAGGCGAATGCATTCAGGACATATTCTATCTGAAACTGTCTGCTCTTCAAAACGGCTCTTACCATTAAAAGCAGTTGGATCTTCTTACTGAGCGGAAGTGTGACCACCCGTTTCATTTCATCACGGACGCCGGCATCGGGACTGAATCCGCGTTTTAATGCAAGCTCAAAGCAAAGGGTGCAAAAATAGTTTTTATCCCGGATAGGCGCTGCCGTTTTCCGCAGCACCTTACCATTCAAGTCGTCCATGCCGCCAAGTTCATCGTAAACGCCGCCGTCTGCCCTTAACATCATAGAGCAGACAGTCAACGGCTGGCATATCGTTTTAGACAGCTTCTCCATATCGCCGATCAATCTGATCCTGACATTCTGCTGTGCAAGCTTTGCGTCGATTCCGTCTCCGATGCGCGTTATCTCTTTAAAATCCCTTTTCATAAGCGCATCGCTCAAAGCGTCCGCCGAGGCATCGGTGATCAAATAAACCGTTCCGTCACACTTTCCGTCGGAAAGAATTGAAAACACCGTTTCCCGGTATGCGTAGCATATGATTCCGTCATTTTCTAAGCCGTGCAGCAGTTTGTAAAGTTGCTCTCTATTCATCGTATCCTCCGTTGAATTCCGACATCCTTTTTGCCAAAGTTTCTGCGGAAAGCATACTCAGTATATGCGTTCCGTTCATCAAAACCACGACGGACCTCACTGTCTTTCGCTTGGTTGCGTCGATCAGTTTTTCGCTGTTATCTCCGTCCTTGAGCCGTGCAACCTCTTTTTTGATTTTTACATAGTCAAATCTCGTAATTACATTTACCTCGTCGGCACGCACAAAAGTGCCGTTGCCGACATTCAGCATGTCAAAGTTCATTGTCATCTCTCCCATTCATTTCTTCTATCGGGGATAAAATGTGCTCGATCTTTTTGGGATCTGCCTGCTTCAGCAGCTTGTTGGTTATCAGGTTGAGCATAACCACATCACTCCAAAACATCCGCAGCGAATGGTGATCCCGCAGCGCCGTTTTCATAAGCGCATTCAGATATTTCTCTACTCTTTTACGGGATACATTGAGTGTTTTTGCACACAGCTCCACATCCCATTTATTGAGCATCATTTTATAAATCCTGTTTTTCACCTTTGCACCACCGTTCCGTTTTTATGTACGGGCGCCGCTGTTACGCCGCCCTGTGTTTTACCCGTATAAAATCGTTCGCTGTTCCTTTGTATACAGTCGGAATTTTTCGCATTTGCCGGTCGGATGCGTTATGGAAAGCATTGCACCGGAAAAGTGATAATTCAGATCCCTCGGAAACATAATGTCCTGCACGGTCTTCTTAAACCGCACACGCACCGCTTCCTTACCGACATCAATAGGAACAAACGAGCGCCCCGTCTTATAACCGTAAGCATTCACAGCAGCAAAACGGCCGCCGCCTTCAAATAATTCCATAAGCTCTTTGTGATTGGACGGGTATTGTACCTCCAATTGTGTCAAGCGCTCCTTAATCCTCTTGAATTCGTCCTTTACCGCACGGCAGTTTTCCGCATTCAGAAATTCAATATCCTGTACCTGCCGAATCCTGCGCCCGGTCAGACGGGAGACCCAACTGCACGCTTCAAAAACAGTGATGCCGACAGTTCTGGTTGTTTCAAACAGAATTCCTTTTATGACTTTGCGTTCCGCATGAAGTGCTCTGTCCGCCATAGTGCCGATTATCTTACCGTCCGAAGAAATGTCGGCGTACGCTCCGCACTCGCAGGCCCAAACACATCCGTTAGTGTCATCAACGCCGTCCCCGAAGAATTCCGCCCGTGAGATTTTCGTGGGCGTACCGCCGCAATACGGGCAAATATCTCCGTTCTCTGCATCTTCATCGGATGGGGTCAGGGAATTTCGCACCGACTCGACAAACACCGCATACCCATCCGCTTCTTCCGGGAGTTCCCCGACAGAGGCGGACAACTGCTCAAACACCTTATTAAACAGCGTGGCGGCTTCGGATTTTGTCAAGGCGTTTTTAATACCGGCATCTGCACAAAACTCATCCGTTGACAATGCGGCTTTGAAAGCCTCGTATGCTGCCGAAATTACAGATGCACCATAGGTCTTCTTAAACTCTTCGACCGATGAGCGCAGATGTTCCTTTGCGGCGGAAAACGGCGACATAACTGTCGGATTTTCAAAAGCACGCTGTTCGTAATCGCTCATTGATAATAAAGCGTCAAAGCTATCCAATCCCTGTCTGAACTGCTCACTCATACCCAGCACAAGAATCAGGTTGTTTGCGGCTTTCCTCAATTCCTTTTCTTCCGTTATCATAATAAATTCCTCCTTATTTCGTCAGATGTTCACGGAAGAAGTATTTGCGCCGGCAGCAGAAAAGGCAAGTATTTTATTCGCCTTGGGTTGTTTCACTATCTGTGCTTTCCGTTGTTACTTCATCGGAGCTCTCGTCGGATGTATTCTCCGTCTGCTCCGGCTCGCTGCTGTGGTTCGGGAAAATAATGTTGCCGTCCTTATCAACCTCCTGCCAACCGTATGTCCCGTCACTGAACTTTACAAGCCAATAATAATGAATGCCGTCCTCCTGCTCCGAGTAATAGACATCCGTATAATTGTCTACAAGCTTGTACCCCGCCGGTATTTCCACGCCGGAGGGCAGCGTATGCTCAGCCGGGGGAATGTAGATCTGTTCCCCTGACTGTGGAAGCGTCAGATACACAATAAAACAAATGACGATCAAGGCTATAAGTGCAATTCCGAGTATTTTTTCGAGCTTCATTTTTCCTCCTATTCTCCGCCAAGTGCAATCAAAGCAAGCAGAGCCTCACGGTCTTCATCCGTTTCGCCGTGCTCTTCCTCATTGACCTGCGGTTTCGGCTCCTCATAAACGCTCGGCTTTGGAACCTCCCGTTCGTTATTTGCTTTCGGTCTTGACTTGGCGGCAGGCTCTGCAAAACCGAAAAGCGCTTTCCCGTTTGCGGTCATTTGAGAGTGCAGGTGCTTGCGGATAATGCTTTTGATTTTCGAATTTCGCCTGTATACCGGTATTGAAGTAATAAATTCGATGATATCGGTATCATCGATCAGCATATAAACATCGCAAGGCGTGTCATCAGCGGATATCTTGTCGAACACAGGCAAAACAGCAATCTCTCCGCACGCTTCCGCTTTGAGTATCTGGCTGACATAACTCGTGAGCATATTGCACCTGATAGAATGTCTCCATCTGCACAAATCACGATCCGTTTCATTCAGGCGAAGATGCACTCTCAATCCCTTTCCCATTATCTGCTGCGGGAAACGAGCAGATTATAATAACCGGTCACATTTGCTCTCGAAGCTGTTTTCGCATCCCCTGCCAAGGAGATATCAAGCGCCTGTGTTTCTTTGTAATACTCTCGGATATACTTTTCCCATGCGACTCCGGTTCCGCCTGTCAGAAGAATAACATCCACATTCATCATGCTGTTATACGCCGTATTCAATTCATCAAGGAGCTCCACACATACAGCCTTCAGATTGCGGTAAAAGTCCTTTGTGAAATCATACGGGATTTTCTTGGAACCGTAATGGACAACGCCCGTTTCAAAGGCCTTTTCAAGGCTGTAAACGGATATATCCGCACGATTGCCGCTGGCTTCAAGTATGTTATCGCAGGTTCTTTGGTAAACCTCCTGCATCGCATAATTCTCCCATGTGAGCGCAATGCCCTCCCGTGTTCCCTGTATACAGTGGAAGGTATCGGTCGTATGAAAACCGGCATCAAGGATCAGCACATTCTTTTTAAGAAGTGCCGGATTGGTCATAACGCCGTCCGAGTTGATCACGCTTGCCATAAGCGTTCCGAACGGCTGCTTGCAGATAAAAACATCCTTTGTGTCAAGCTTGATACGGACATTGACCCACGGCCGCTTTCCGACCTTGACCGAATATCTGTGTTCACCGACAAACTTATTCCGCAGTTCTTCCGAATCCTGCACGATAAACTCCGGCGGCAGACCGGTCTGTACCTTAATCGGTCTGTCGTCGATATCATAACCGCCCTCCGGCAAGTCCTTGAGCTTTGAAAAGAACAGCCCCACACGCAACTGCACAAGAAAATCTTCCGATTGTACACGCTGGCGTCCGAGCAGCATCGTCGGTTTGACCGCCGTACTGCCGTGAAGCAATGTTTTCTTTGCCAGCGAGCCGACATACCACACCCGTCCTTTTTCGTCCCTATAACGAATGTCCTCCGAGCCGACAAGAAGCGGCACATCATGCCGTTCCTTTACCACTATGCTCGGGATCGTAGAGGCATTGAACGGGCTTTGAATTTTAATGCCCGAATACCCGATATCTATTCCGCACAAAAGCGTTTCGGATACCGGGCACTCAAGCTGCTGAAACACGATCTGTGTTTGATAGCAGAATTTTTCAAGCAAGTTTATTCCCTCCTGTTATTGTATTTGATAAAAGCAAAAGCCGCTGCATTACTGCAACGGCTTTACATCAGTGCAAGCGATTGACGCCGACTGTCACTCCGGTCTCATAGTCATATTCAAGTATTTCAAATGAGTAAACATGACTCAATATCTGCTTCCTCCAAGTATAGCCGATTACACTGCCCTTTTTATTCAGTATTTTCACGACTTCATCGATCAGCCTTTCGTGTACGGCGGCCGGGAAAGTAAAAGCGCAATCTGCTTTCTCGCACCTATAACAAGGTCCGCCGCTGCCGTTTTCCAAGATCAGCTTCGGGCGGGCATCTTCATGCCGGCCGCATACAAGCTTTATGAAATTCCAGGATACGCCCGTGATCTTATCGATCGGCTTATAAATACCGTCTTTCGTTTTTTCCACAGTCTCACCGCCTAATCTAAAATTTGCTGCACACGCCCGACTTTACCGTCCGTAAGTCTGACCTTGATTCCCCGTGAATGATAGGCGGAATTCGTGAGAATATTCTGGACAACCCCCTCGGTCAGTCTGCCGCTTTTCTGATCTGCTTTCAGAACGATCTTGACGCAGATGCCCGGGCGTATATTTTTGCGCAGTGTTCCAACACCAAAGCCGTTATTCATTCCGATGACCTCCTTGACAAATAACCGTTTTCCTAAATTGCTGAGAGAATATAGTACATGTTTTTCGATTTGGCAAGCCCCATTTCGGTATTTTTTATTTTTTCGGTGTCAACGATATATCGCTTTCGACCTCATTCCCCCATACATCCCATCCGTCTGCTTTACTCCGCGCAAACAATTTAATCCGTGGCAAGTCACCCATAAGTTCAAGTATTTTATCTCTGGCTTCGTCCGGCTTTTGACTATGACTGCGCAGCGGACTGATGATAAACTGATGGACCTTGGGAGATCTTCGCTTCGGATGGCCCTTTGTCGCAAGCAGACAGATTTCGGCGTTTCCCCGCGTCCAGAAGCCGAGACCGTAAAACCAGCCTTGTCCGTTCTTATTTCGTTTGAGCCATAAAAAGGCGATGCTCTTATATTGAAAGCCCCATGCTTTTATTGTTTGCAGCGCCGCCCGCAACTTGGGAAATGTCGCCCACAAAAACAGTACAGCATCTTTGTCTGCAATATCGGCGACAGGGAGGCTGCAAATGTCTTCCTGCGTCATAGTGGGATAGATCTTTTCTGCTGACCCCTGCACTCCGCTTCTGTCATATCGCCAGGGCGGGTCCGCATAAATAATCTGATATTTTTTCATTCGCTCACCCCGTTCAGCCGGACATCACAGTCTACCTCATTGCCCCAGGCATTCCACCCGTCAACCCTTTGCCTTGCAAACAATTCGATCTTCGGAACATCTCCCATCAGCTTCTCAATACGATTTCTCGCTTCCTGTGGCTTTTTGCTATGCTCCTCAACATGTGAAATTATAACCTGATGAACGCTTGCCGACTCACGCTTAGGGTTACCTCTTGTCGCCAGCATACAGATCTCACTGTTTGCTCTCGTCCAATATCCGGTTCCCCAAAACAAGCCATCCGACTTTCGGTTGCGCTTGATCCACACAAACGCCACCGTCTTGTACTCAAACCCCCAGGATTCCATCACATCAAAGCTCTGCCGTAAAAACGGTATGGTCGTCCACATAAAAAGAGCACAGTCTTTGTCGGCAAGCTTCGACACAGGCAATGCTTTTATGTTTTCCAGTGACATTGTCGGATAATGCTTGTCTGCCGATTTGCCGAGACCTTTCTTTGAATATGTTTTGAACTGCCAGGGTGGGTCTGCATAGATAACCTTATACTTTGCAGAAATTGCGGCTATCACCTCCGAACATAATTATTTTTGCCTATTCAATCGGGCTATGTAGGAAAGGCCGCTTAAGCAGCCTTTTCCTCCGGTTTGATGCCATATTTTTTGACGGCGCACCGGCAGGCATATACCTGCTTGGTGAAGTCTTCGCTCGGTGCGTTTTCAAGATCTCTGGTGGCAAAATACCAGCAGCTTTTATAGTTATAGTCATACAGGTATTTGACCGTCCAGTTTTTCCCCTTGCACTGCCCCTGCGTAACGATAAATGTATCCGGGTCAAGCTGCTTATCCGTATACAGCCCGACACCGATATCATTCCACCATTTCGGCAGGCTCTCGACAGATGCCTCGACAGGAGCATTTTGCACTTCATCGACTTTTTCTACCGTCTGCTCTGCATGCTGCTCTTCCGCTTGCTTTTCGGGCGCTTTCTCAGGTACCGTTACAGACCGATGTTCGTCCGAAAACGGAATTTCACTTCCGCCGTAGATCTTGCCGTACAATCCGACAATTCCGAGCACCGCTCTTTCATAGGCACGGTTATCTGCGGTTTCGGCAGGATACTGCTGCAGATATTCACTCCACAGATTATCCTTTACACCGTTTGCTTCCCCGACAGCACAATACCGTGTGCCGTCACTCATCTCTGCTTCACGGCAAAAAACAAAACTACCGGGATCGTGGCTGCTCAGCAGCGTCGGTGGGCCAACCTTGATTTTGGCGTTGTTTGCCAGATTGATGACGGCGTGATGCTTGAGAATGATCTTCTTTTTATCGCTGTAAATAAAGTCATCCTTCTCAACGAATTCAAACTCAACCTCATTCACAAAAATCACAAGCACACCGTTATCCCGAATTTCAAAGTTTTCCGGCATCAGCATAAACTATTCCTCCTTACTCTATTTTAAAGTTGCTCTGACATTCTGTTATCCGATCACTATGTTGGCAAGTAAAAAAGAGAGAGGATCACCCACATCCTCTCTCTTCGTCTGTTACAGCTTACACTTTTCGGCAACTTCCTGTTCGTCAGGCTCCTTTGGCTCAACAATCGGCGGTTCTTCTTCGTCGGAATTATCGCTCTCCTCCGAAGCAACTGTATCGTCTGCATCGTCCTTTGTCGGCTCATCCTTTGTCTCGGCTTTTTCCAGAGTTTTGGCGGGCGGCGTACTGTCCGTAGGTTCGTCATCCTCGTCCAGAATCTTCTTGATCTTTTTGAGACTGAAACCTTTTTTCAGAAGTGCGATAATCACCACGGCAAGCAAAACGCAAATCAGTATGTTCTTTACAGTATTGAAAAACAGCCTTGTTTCAAGCTGCTTTTGCATGGAAGATTTGCCCTCGCCCGTATAAAGGCTTTTCACTTCTTTTCCGGTAGTGTTATTCGCCCGGTCCACACGCTCTTTTACCGAATCAAAATCCGTAGATGTACTGTCTGTTTGTGATGTGCTTACCTGCAAATTCGGATCTGCGGTAGCTGTACGGTTCGGTTCGGGCAAAAAGCGGCATAAAACGACCAATACGTTAATAAATACCGCAACAAATGAGACCATGTGCCATATGAACTTTTGAGTGCCTTTTGAAATTTCTTTTTCCATAGATAAACTGCTCCTTTGTCTATTATAATTGGGTATCTGCAATCTGATAGACAAGGAACAGTTTGGCAAGTAAAAACCCTCATCTGTCTTTACCAAAAAGAACTTGAACGACAACCTTATATAAAGCATGACAAGAAAAATAGCGGTGCGGATGCAATCAGAAATCCACCGCAAAGCCTATATTGGGCATCTGGCGAAGGACAAGTCCGCTGTCCATTACCTTCTACAACATAGGAAGTTTCTGTGCTGCATATCAAACATGGCACAGAGTTTTTTCATTTCTGGAGATTTTGAGAGTTGCATTCGAAGCCTTGCACGCAGGACGCAGCTTTGTGCTTCACGGAATTGAACGATAACTAATCAAACCGAAAAAGATCACGCAAATCCGAGCACCGGCTACTCTGTGTTGTGTATCACGGAATAGTGCAATCCATAAGCTGCAAGAGTCAGCATAGAGCTTTCAAAGCCCTTTTGTAGCACCTCTGGGTTTTCGGTGTAGGCAGTCCAGCCAACACTTTCATATAGTGGCAAGATCTCCGATTCGTCGTATGTGCGGGATTCTCTGATTTCCATATAAGTAACTTCCAGTTGAATTTTTGATTGGTGTGTTACTTATCTTAGCGCAATCTCATAATTAACCTCTCCACGATTAAGCCCTGGTGATGACGTGCTGGGGCGATGCATCTATTTCGTTTACCATTTCTTTGATGAAATCTGGGTTGCTTGTCAGCTCTGCAAGTTTATCAATAGACATCCAGCCAAGGACAACATTGCAGTTGTCCTTGTGGGACACAAATTCGTTGATGCCTGGAATGTCGGAGCCTCCAACCAGATCAATCAGATGCTCGGTTCGTTGTTTTTCATTTACTGCTTGACTTTCCAAAGCGGCGTACACAGTTACCCTGATGATTTTCAGATGTTGACCGCTTTTTGCGGACAGGGTTCAAGAAAGGATGTAAGGATGTAAGGATTTAAGAATGTGAAATGTATCGTTGGAAAGAGCAGATGACACAGCGGTAGAAATTCTCATAAATTTCTGCTATAATACAATCAAAAGAGCCTGATTTGGGACAATGTTATTTTGCGTTGCTTGAGGCAACGCCGCTTCCCGCACTATAATGAAAGTGCAAAGGAGGAATGCACTATGTTTCAGGATAACCTAAAAGCACTTCGCAAGAAGAAGGGTATCACACAGGAAGAGCTGGCGGCAAGGCTGAATGTCGTAAGGCAGACCGTCTCAAAATGGGAAAAAGGCCTTTCCGTTCCCGACTCCGAGCTGCTGATAAAGCTGGCGGAAATTTTAGAGGTACCGGTAAGCCGGCTGCTTGGCTCCAAAATCGAAGCGGAAGAACAGCCGGACGCATTGGCGGAACAGCTTTCCCGAATCAACGAGCAGCTTGCGATCAAAAACAGGCGGGCAAAAAGAGTCTGGAAAGCAATAGCGTTTATCGTCGGCGGCATTATCGCCGTATATATCCTGATTTTAATTCTTGCGGCTGTCTTTACCTTTTCGCCTGCCCAACCCGGCAAAACGTCAGACAGCTCGCAGTCTGTCGGGGCAATTGCGGGAAAAGACTGAAAGCCGGACGCTTTCATCACGGCGGTGCGGATATACCGAAACCCACATTAACAATCCCGAAAACATCCCGGCTGACGGGGATGGGATGATGCGGGAGCCGCCGATCTGATGCAGAAAAGATACCGGAAGCTCAACATTGCACACCGTGAGGCTTTCCGGTATCTTTTTCTGTATTGTTCGGTGTAAAAAGAGGATTATGCCTTTGTGAGTGTCCGGATCCGGCTCCCGGCCTGAAGTCTGACCATATGAGCGAAGATACCGCCGGCTTGCAGCAGCACTGCGGGAGAGCCCTGCCCGGCTGGCCGACATCCGGGGCGAATGAATTACTTGCTGACAGCTGTGCTTTCCCGGAATGATACCGATGGCACAAGCTTGAGCAGCATTTATATTGTCTGATACCTGGAATAATGGCTCTTTCGTGTT